>Ga0187783_10000252_pt1 | contig 40421 bp, 38 predicted proteins | sample 1015_SJ02_MP02_2_FD_132471 | JGI IMG/M metagenome (GOLD analysis project Ga0187783, IMG submission 132471) | Tropical peat soil microbial communities from peatlands in Department of Meta, Colombia - 1015_SJ02_MP02_20_MG | ecosystem: Environmental > Terrestrial > Soil > Wetlands > Peat | place... | reverse complement strand
CGAGAAGACAAGGAGCAGCGTGAACTCAGCCCTCCGCCTTACGGCGCTCGCCGTTTTCGCGCCGGCATTGACAGCTTCGTGCTCTACTGCACCGCCGGCGCCGCCGGCGCTACCCGCGGTCGCCGAAAGTCAGGTACGCCGCGTATCGCAGACTCCGATCCAGCACGTCGTCTTTATCGTGCAAGAGAACCGCTCGTTCAACAACCTGTTCATGGGATACCCCGGGGCAACGACCCAGAAGTACGGCTACGACAACACCGGCGCCAAGATCGCGCTGCGTTCCCAGCCGTTGGCAACCCAGTGGGACATCGATCACTCCGCCGATGCCTTCTTCATCGATTGCGACGGGCAGGGAAGCTTGCCTGGAACCGATTGCAAGATGGATGGTTGGAACCAGGAGATGGCCGGGCCGGATCAGCCGGTGAACTTCGCCTACGCCTACGTTCCACGAGTGGAAACGGCGCCGTACTGGGACATCGCCAAGCTCTACGTCCTGGCCGACCACATGTTCGCGTCGAATCTCGACGGAAGTTTCGTGGCACATCAGTATATCGTAGCGGCCTATTCCAGCACGGCGGTCAACGTGCCGGGGGGCGACTGGGGGTGCGAAGGGGGCGGCGGCGACGTGGTGACTACCCTGACGCAGGAACGCACCATCGGACCGTACATCGAGCCTTGCTTTACCAATCCGACGATCGGCATCGACGCCGATAAAGCGGGGCTCAGCTGGCGTTTCTATACCGGTCCGATCACCGGAGACGGCGGGCTGTGGTCCTCGTATCAGGCGGATCAAGCCGTGTACGAAGGGCCCGATTGGAACGCCGACGTGATCAATCCCCCGGCGCAGTTTCTGTCCGACATCGCGGCCGGTAAGCTCGCCGACATCACCTGGATTACGCCGACCGACGTAACTTCGGATCACGCCGGCCTGGACGCTAACAAAGGCCCGGCATGGGTCGCTTCGCTGGTGGATGCAATCGGGAAGAGCCCGTTTTGGAACACGACCGCGATCTTCATCATGTGGGACGACTGGGGCGGCTGGTTCGACCCCGTCATGCCCGTGTACGAAGATTACGACGGGCTCGGATTTCGCGTACCGCTATTGATCGTTTCGCCGTATGCAAGACAAGGCTACGTCACGCACGTCCAATACGAAACCGCCAGCGTCCTGCGTTACATCGAAGACAACTTCGGCTTGCCGCATCTGGCCAAGAGCGACGAGCGCGCGAACGACCCCGCGACCGACGCATTCAACTACTCGCAGTCGCCGCGCAAGTTTGTAAAAATCCCCGGCGACAAGCCGGCGGCATATTGGATTCGTCTGGAAGAGTCGTCAAGAGCCGCCCGCAAGCCGGTGGGAATTATTGGGGACGACTGAGCGCCGCTCCGATCGGCATCTCTAGGCCGGTCTTTGTGACGGCTGGTGCGCCGCCCTTGGGATACGGCCAGACGTCCACGCCGCTCTTACGCAACTTGCAGTACTCGTAATCGCCGCCGGCCACGCTGCTTGCGCCAACCCAAGCCTGCGCGACGTCGCAGGCCACGCTCAGCGGAATTTTGCGCGTGATCCGGGCGGTACTTCCGGAAACGGTGGCTTGGTAAAGGCATGACGCGGCGGCGTTCCCGCACCGCTGATCGCCCAGAACGAGGCTCGAACCTTGCCATGCGACGGTGCCGGGAAAATATATCGTGCCGCCCTTCACCGAAACGAGCGCCATCGCGCTTTTTCCGTGAGGAAGCAGGGCAAGCACGTATGTGCCGGTCGAGGTCTTCCCGTCCACGTAGAGATCGCCTTGAGGATCGTAGCCATCGAAGTAATACTCGGAGATGGACGAGCTTCCGTACGGTGTCGGTGTACCGCCGGCGTCGCGATAGACGATCACCGAGCCGCTACCGCTGAAGTCATAGAGGTTTGTGACCGCCAGGTCTCCGCTGCTCGAGTCAACCGCGCAGCCTGCCGGATATCCGATTGGGTCGGTCAGCGTTGCAATCGGGCTGGTTCCTCCGTGGGCGTATTCGACGATGTAATACGAGAGCGTGTTGGTGATCCAGACGTTGCCGTTGGAATCGCTGCACACGCCCTCCGGGCGAGCGAACCCGGTCAGCCTGCCGGCCGATGCAAGCGACGGATAGCGGTAGACGTCCACATCGAACGTTCCCGCGTCGGAAACGTAGAGCAGATCCGAACTTGCGCTACGGGCCGACATCCACGAGGCACCCAGATCTCGGCGTACGGGAACGATACTGCCCGCGGACGCGCCGATAACGGCTTGCGGTTGCTCGCCCGGACTAGACTGTATGCCGGCGCAAGCAGAAAGCAGTGCTGCCAGGGCTACTGCAAGGGTGCGAAGCGAACGTGCGATCTGCATGTATAAAGTGATACGGGCCCGCCGAAGCGGGCCCGTATTCTTTCGTTCGCGGTTAGCGATTACCGCTATTTGACGCTGACGGCCGCTCCGATCGGAGTGCTGATCTGACCGCCGTCGTTGTAGTTGGTTGGTTTTCCACCAGCCGTCCATGGCCAACGGTTCTCGGTGGAAGCCGTGTTGCCGCAGTACTCATAGTCACCGCCGGCAGCGTACTTCAGGCCGAACGGAGCTGCGATGGTAGCCTGAACGACGTCGCAGGCATCGCCGCCTTCGTACGTATCCAGGTTGATCGCGGTACCCAGTGAGCCGCTAGTCGAAACGGGGTAGAAGCAGGCAGCGGTCGTGTCGCCGCAGAGCTGGTCTGCCGCATACCACGAGGTCGTAATCGAATCATACACAACCGAGCCCGGGAAGTAGATCGTCCCGCCGCTGAGTGAGATCGTGCTGCAGCTCGTTCCGCCCGCTGCGCAGTCCGAGAGGATGTAGTAACCGCTGTCATCCTTACCCGAGACCCAGAGGTTGCCGCTCGTGTCGTACCCGTCGAAGTAGTAGTAGTACTGATCCGGGTTCTCGAGAACGGTCGGCGAGCCCGACGGATCCGAGATCGAATATACCAGCACTTGACCCGTGCCGCTGAAACCGAAGATATTGGTCACGGCGAGGTCGTTACCCCACACCGAACAACCCACCGGATAACCGTACGAGTCGTCGAACGTGTTCAGCAACGTTCCGGTGCGCGAATACTCGAGCACCTGATACGTGCCGGTGTTGGCAATGTAGATGTTGCCCGAGCCATCGGCGCACTCGCCTTGCGGCTCGGAGAAGCCGGTCAAGGTTCCCTTGAGCGACAGCGCCGGCAACGTGTAGATGTAGACGTCGTCAGTCCCCGAGTCGGACGCGAAGAGCAACCGGGGAGCATTCTTCACGGCCGGCGAGACGTACGACTTCTTGTGGTCGGGATGAACGCTATATGGTTTCACCGCGATGAACGTATCTTGCAAGCCGCGGTGGAGAGGGCTTGCATGATGGACCGCCGCGCTCCCGACGGAGCTCGGCGTAAGAGCACCAGACTGTGAACCACTGCCGCTGCAACCAGCGACGAGTGCGGCGGCCGCTAATACGCCGAGTGCGTATGTGGCCGTCCTCGAAATTCTCATTCGAAACGCTCCTTTTTCTTTCATGAAAGTGCCTTCATCAGGCTCAAACCACGGGAATCCCGGTCGGAGCCGGGGGCGCTATACATGCTCCCCGCCGATGCGATTCACCTGCAGGACCCTCGGCTTATTTGGCGCTCCGAGCGAGCACCGCCGAGAGCCGTCCGAGCGGTCGGTATCGGCCGCCAAACGCACGCTGGTCACGGGTGCGCGAAGAGCTCGATTGCACCCGTCGTAGTTGTGAGCGAGATGCGCGCGCTGCCGGAGCCGATGGTTCCGCCGCCGCGCGCGCCGACGAGGTTCTCGCGCTGCGCGGTAATGCCCGGAACGTCACTGGAGAAAGCGCCGACGGTGCTGTAAGCATCCACCCGTGCGCTGCTCTGCCGCGCAATCGTCAGTCTGAGCGCACCGGTTGTCGCTCGCAGGTCGATCGAGCGTTCCCCGGCAACTCGGCCTGCGTCCACGGTAATTTCGCCGGCCTGCGTGCCAACGAGGATGTTTCCGCGTATGCCCGCCACGTCGACCGCGCCGGCGACGTTTGAGACGTTCAGCGATGCGTCTTGTGGAACGACGATGCGGTAGCGAACGCCACCGCTATGCACGCCCCCCTCGTAGCTGCTAGCAATCGCAACGCCGTCGCCGGTACGACGAACGGTCACGGTGATGTTGCGCAGGTCTTCAACGTCGTTGCCGTATTTAGTCGCCTCGACGTCAACGGCGTCGCCGCTGCCCGCGGTGACGCGAACGGTGCCGGCGACATTATCCACTCTGACCGCCGGGGAGACGCCGGCTCGAATCGAGTGACGAACTTGCTCGCGAACGCGGTCGCCGAACGACCCGCTGCAGGCGCCGAGAATGACCAGCGCGACCCACGCGACCTTGCACCTCACCTCAGCCAATCTCTGCGCGCTGGAGCGGACCGTTCCCTCCACCACCTGCCAGTGCGAAGGCTAGGCTGCGTGAAGTACCGCAGCGCCGCGCAGCTGGTCGTGCTTGAGCATGGTCAGCGCCTGGTTTGCTTCTTCCAGTCGCATCGGAACGGTGTGCGTCTTAATCGGAATCTCTCCGGCAATTCTTAAGAACTCTTCGCCGTCGGCTCGCGTGTTGGCGGTGACGCTGCGAATCTCGCGCTCGTAAAACAAGTCGCGCTGGTACTCGAGAGCCGGTATGCTTGAAAGATGAATTCCCGCAATTGCCAGCACTCCGCCACGGCCGAGCGCGGCCAGCGCCGGAGTAACCACATCGCCCGAAGGCGCAAATAGGATTGCTGCATCGAGCGGCGCCGGAGGAACTTCGAACGCGTCGCCGACCCAATCGGCGCCGAGCTGCTGCGCGAGCTCGCGATGGATGCCGCCCCGGCTGATCACGAAAACGGGGCAGTTCCAATGTTTGAGCACTTGGATTGCGATATGGGCCGAGCCGCCGAAACCGTAGAGTCCGACGGTCGCGCCCGGCACGACGCCGGCTCGTTTGATCGCCGCAAAGCCGATGATCCCGGCGCAGAGCAGCGGCGCCGCTCGTTCGTCATCAATGCCCTGCGGAAGCGCGTATGCGTAATCTTCGCGCACGACCGCATACTCGGCATATCCGCCGTCGCGATCCCAGCCGGTGAAGCGCGCGTTGGGGCAAAGGTTCTCGCGCCCCTTGCGACAGTACGTGCAAGTGCCGTCGGTTTCGCGCAGCCAGGCAACGCCGACGCGTTCGCCCGAAGCAAAGCGCCGGCTGCCCTCGCCCAGCTCCTCGACGACGCCCACGATCTCGTGCCCCGGTACGATCTCGTCTCGCTTGGGCGCGAGCTCACCCTCGGCAATGTGGAGGTCGGTCCGGCAGACACCGCAGGTCAGAACGCGCACCAGGATTTCGCCGGGCAATGGTTTCGGCCGCGGTTTTTCGGTCAGGCGGAGCGGCTCGCTCTCGATGGGCGCGGGCCGCGGGAGACTCATCGCGCGCATATCAAGCGGCGACGCGCGGGCCGGAGGTGTGAAGAGGGTACGAAGCTGCAGTCATTGGTTCTTCCCATTGGAAGCTTACAGTCGGTAGAGTATGAGTTTCCCCGTCCAGATCGCCTATCGTGGTCTCGATCGGTCCGAAGCGTTGGATCGCGTTATCGCCGAGGAAGCAGCGAAGCTGAGTAAATTCTTCGATGGAATCGTCAGCTGCCGCGTGTTGATCGAGCGCCGCAATCCCAGCCACCATACCGGAGCCGCCTTCCGGGTTCATCTCAACGTCGCGATTCCTGGAACCGATGTGGCGATAATGACCGAGCCGCGCGTTTCCGCATCGGCGGTGCCGATTGACGCGGCCGCGACCGCGCGCCAAGCGTTTCGCCGCGCCAGGAGACGGTTGCGTGAGTACGCGCAGCGCAAGAGCGCAAAGCCCCGACTGCTGGATTAGATTTCCTACGCCGCCATGGTCTGCGGCCGCGCGGCGCGCAAGACCAGAACCGGAACTTTCGATTCGCGCAGCACGCCCTCGGCCACGCTTCCCATCAGTAGGTGTTGGAGTCCGCGCCGTCCGTGCGTTCCCATTACGATCAGATCGGCCTTGAAACGCTCGGCGTATTCGAGCAGCACGTCAACTGGCATGCCGTAGGATACCTCGACGTCGGCTTTGATATCGGCCTTGCGGGCTCGGTCAGCAGCCTCGTTCACGAGGCGGCGCGCTTCGATTTCCACATCGCGAATGAGGATGTCCATGGCCGGGCTGGGCGGCGCCGTGCCGGCGACCGTTACCGGATCGACGACCGAGCAGATCCCTATTTGAGCGCGACCGACCAGCGCCAACTCAAGAGCGACGGATAACGCTTCGTGTGCGGCTTCCGAGGCGTCGAGTGCGACCATGATTCGCTTAAACATAGACTAATTGAAACAAACTGCTTAGAACATCCCGCGAACGAGGACGTCGTAGATCGCCGTAAATCTTCCCGGGTTATTCTCATCAGAGGCGGCACGGTCGCGAGCCGTTCATGAGGAATTCCCGCCCGGTCCGTACGTTCAGGTGGATGATCTTAGTTCCGGTGGACGGGTCCAGCGATGCGCTGCACGCGCTCGGCTATGCATGCGACTTTGCCAAGCTGCTCGGCACCGAGCTGCACGTCTGTCACGCCGCATCCGATGCGCCTACCAAGTGGATGCGAGACGAAGGTGAAGCCATTTTGGCGAACGCACGCGCGATCGCGCGCAGGCACGACGTCACCGCTCACTCCCACTTGCTCTGTGGAGACCCGGCTAAGGCGATCCTTCGACTCGCGCGAGACGCGCGCGCCGACTTGCTCATCATGGGGACCCACGGAGTGACCGGCCTGCGCGCTACGATGCTGGGCAGCGTGGCGGAAGCGATCACCCGCAGCAGCGTCTTACCGGTGCTGCTGTTGCGCGATCCAACCTACGAGCTCAACGGTGGTGACGAATGACGAAGACAGCCTCCATCCTGGTTCCGGTTGACGGGTCCGCCCAAGCGATGCACGCGCTTGACATGGCAATGGATTTCGCCGCAAGCCTGAGCGCCGAACTCGTTATCTGTCACGTGGTGGATTTGGCCCAAGCGGCAGCGATGGCCGGCGGGCAAGCGCAGTTGGTTCCCGGGTGCCTTAAAGAACTTGAAAATGAGGGAAAGAGCCTTCTCGAGGCCGCACTCGCGCGGGCGGGCGGGCGCGTGCCGGCCAGCATCCGCCTTGCCGAAGGCGTCGTGCCGGAGCAAATCGACCGGCTGGCCGCCGAAATCCATCCTTACTTCATTGTGATCGGAACGCACGGCCGCAGCGGCTTCAATCGCCTAGTGATGGGAAGCGTCGCCGAACACGTCGTGCGCGCGGCTTCGGTCCCGGTCATGGTGATTCCACCGCGGCTCGAACACGCGGCCTAAGACTCACAGCCGGCGCAGTTTGTATCCGACGCCATAGACGGTGACGATGTAGGTTGGATTGCGGCTGTCGGGCTCGATCTTTTTGCGAAGGTTGTTGATGTGACGGTCTAGAGTTCGCTCGTAAATGTTTCCGGAGTCTTGCAGACGATCCAGCAGGACGGCGCGGGTAAAGACTTCGCCGGGACTGCTCGCGAGCACGCCGAGGATCCGAAACTCTGTCGCAGTAAGGCTGGCAAGCTTTCCGTCGATGCTCACCTCGTGCGAGCCCAGGTCGATCTCCATGGCCCCGATTCGCAACGTCGTGTCTCCGGCCGCTTTTGCCGGCGATCGTTCGTCTATCCGCCGCAGCAGTGCACGCACCCGAGCCATGAGCTCGCGCGGCGAAAAGGGCTTGGTGACGTAATCGTCCGCACCCAGCTCCAAGCCGACTACTCGATCCGATTCCTCGCCTCGAGCGGTTACCACGATGGCCGGCACACGCTCACCGTTTGAGGCGGCGCGCAGCACGTCGAGCCCGCTGCCGTCCGGAAGACCGAGATCGAGAATCATCAGCCTGGGCTTGAACTGCTGCACGGACGCGAGCGCCTCTTGTACGGTGGAGCAGACTATCGGCTCGAAACCGTCGCGGTGTAAGTAGGCCTTCAGAACGTCCGAGATCCTGGGCTCGTCCTCAAGCACGAGGACGCGCTTCTCTTGCACGATCTACCACGTTCTCATTCCGGGCGCGAGATACCCGGGATGACGAATCAATTCTCCTAGCGGACCCGCATAGGCGAGCGCGGCCAGCACCAAGGCCAAGGCTCCCCAGCGGTAAAGGTGCTGAAGCAGCCAAGGCGTGGCCTCGGCGCCCTCCGGCGGCGTGGCAAAAACCACGGGGTCGTGCTCGGCCGGCTGGTTTACGATCAGCGTGCCGACCGCGACCGCTACGAACGTCAGAATGCTCAGGAACAGAAAGAACCCGCCGGCGGCGGCCAGCAGCATGTAGGGATGCCAGGCGTTGGCGGCCGCGGCCCCCATGTACGCGACCTCAGCCGTGCGCCGGGGTGCGCCCAGCAAACCGGCGACATGCATCGAGAGCGCCATGATCAGCATCCCGAAAAACCACAAACGCGTTTGGAGAAGCGCCCACTCCGGCTTCCACAGCGCACGGCCGGTCAAACGCGGAATCATCCAGTAGGCCGCGCCCAAGAACGTGAGCGCGACCGGTCCGCCCACTGTAACGTGGAAGTGCCCGACGATCCAAATGGTGTTGTGCACGACCGTATCCATGCTGTACGACGCATTGACCAAGCCGCCGAAGCCGCCCACGATGAACAAGAGCATGCCCAGTGCCGCGCCGCTAAAGGTCGGATCGTTCCACGGCAGGGCGCTAACCGTTGCCAGAAACCCTTTGCGCCCCTGCTTGACGGCATAGAGCTCAAACGATGCAAAGATTGCAAATGCCGTAATGAACGAAGGAACGGCAACGCCGTAGGTGGTGATCGTATGAAGCATCTTCCAAACCGATGCGATGCCGGGCTCCATGAATTCGTGATGAATTCCAACCGGCGTGGAGAGCAGTATCAGCATGACGAAGGTCAAACGCGTCAGCGCGTCGCTGAACAGGTTGCCGCCATAGCGCGTGGGGATGATGTTATACCAGATGATGTATGCACCCATGATCCAGAAGTAGACCAGCGGGTGCCCGAAATACCAAAAAAACATCCGCGTCATCATGACGTTTATGCCCGGCGTCCAACCAAAAGCCCACGGCACGAGCAAACACATTTCGGCGACCACGCCGAGCGTCGCGACGATCCACATTACGAACGTCGCGGCCGCGGAAAAGAGCACCAGCGGCACGGGCCGCCCCGGGTTCTTTTTCCGGTAGTAGTTGACGTTGTCGAAAACTTCGAAAGCGACGACCCAGGTGCCCAGCACCAGCACCGTCGCTCCCAAATAGAACCACGGACTGGCTTTGAGCGGCGCGTAGAAGGTGTAGAGAACGGTGGCGTCGCCTTTGAGGATCGTTACCGCGGCCATCGCCGTGCCCAGGAGCATCAGCGTAAAGCCGAACCAAGCGACGTTCAACGAGCGTTCGCGCACGACGGAGCGATAAGTGACGAAAAGCGAGAGACCGGTGATAAAGAAGGTCGTAAAGACCAGCGCCATCAGCACGCCGTGCATCGTCAGCACGCGGTAGTAGTCGAACCAACCCGGCGCCTCGAACGCTCCGGTTCGGGCGAAACCTTGGAAGACGCCGAAAACCGCACCCAGCGCTATCGCCGCCGTTGCGGTATAGAGGTGCGCGATAACCACGCGGTTCTCGGCGCGCACTCCGGCCGAAGCCTGCATCTATCGCACCGAGATCCTGGCAAACATGTTCTGGTGGCCGATGCCGCAATACTCGTGGCAGATTAGCAGATAGGTGCCGCGGCGGGTGAAGGTATGCGATTGTTCGTTGACCCAGCCGGGAATGGCCATCATGTTGATGTCGGTATCGGGGATGAAGAAGCCGTGAACGACGTCGGCGCTGGTAACGTAAAACGTAACCTTGCCTCCTAGCGGAATCGCGAGCATCGGCGGATTGAACGAGAATACTTGCGCGACATAGTAAGCCTCGTACGAGCCGTCGGGAAGTTTGCGCAGGCCCGGCTTGTCGAACGGCGGCGTCTGTGAAACTTTGGTGGGATCGACCTGCATCATCCCGGTGGGCGGATTGATGCTGTCGGCAAACGCCGCAAAACCAATCAGCACTAAGAAAAACACCAGCATCGCTAAACCAAAGGTCAACCACCACCGCTCGTAACGGTGAATATGCATCAGCGAACCTCAGTCACCAGCGTGCTCGCAAGACCGCGTACATGGCGACCCACAACACCGCATATGCGGCACCCATTACGAAGACGAAACGTAAGGTTCCGATCAGCGGCGCATCGTTCTTCACGCTTGCGTGCCGGTTTCTTTCTTGCGCTCGTCGCGCGCGTAATGCGACTCCAGTTCGGTTCCGATACGCTCGAGTAGGGCTTGCGCCGTTTCTGCCGCGATATGGCCGCCCAAAACCGAATCGAAGGCTTGTCCGGCAGCGCCGCCGGGAGGCCTATAGCTTCCCTTCAATTCGACCAATGAGGATTGATAGTTTTCGTCCGCGCGAACGGTGAGCTCACCATCGAAGTCCGGATAGGGTCCCGATTTGGGCGTCCAATGGATGTGCCAGGGCTGATCGAAACGCATGGCATCGGCCGAAAGCGCGTACGTCACAAGGACCTCTTTGACGAGCTGGGCCCCTCCCGGAAGCGTATAGGTGAGCGCAAGACGGCCGGGCTCGCCTGCCGCAATGCGAGATTGAATGTAATCGGAGAGGTATTGCTGCGCGAGATGGTAGGGACAGGCGACGACCCGGCGTTGGATGAGGTCCGACATCGCTTCATCCTAGCCGGTGCTTGCGAAGAACTCTTGACGCTACGTTCTCAAGTGCTTCACATTTAAAATCGGTCAGCTACGGTCTGCGCATTTTGTAGCCGACGCCGTAAACGGTAACGACATACTCCGGATTGCGCGGGTCTCTCTCGATCTTCTTGCGGAGGTTGTTGACGTGGCGGTCCAGCGTGCGCTCGTAGATTTCGCCGTCATCGCCGAGCCGATCGAGCAAGTGCGAACGCGTAAACACTTCGCCGGGATTCTGCGCCAAGAGCGCGATAATTTTAAACTCGGTTGCGGTCAAACTCGTGGGCCGCCCGTTCATTTTGATTTCGTGAAACGTATAGTCGATCTCGAGTTCGCCGATCCGGGTTTGCCGTGGTTTCTCTTTCGACAGTCGCGCCGCTTCTTCGGAGGTGCGGCGCAGCAGCGCGCGGACTCGGGCAACAAACTCTCTGGGAGAGAACGGTTTGGTGACGTAATCGTCGGCGCCGAGCTCGAGACCTACGACGCGATCCGCTTCCTCGACGCGGCCGGTCAACAGGATCGTCGGCACGTGCGAACCGGGTAACGATGCAGCGCGCAGCACGTCGAGTCCGCTGCCGTCGGGCAGCGTGACGTCGAGCACGAGGATCGCCGGAGCGAAACGTGCCAGCGCGCCGAGCGCTTCCGCCACCCCGCGGCAGGTTTGCACGCTCATGCCTTCGCGCTCGAGATACGCTCCCACGACGTCGGAAACGCGAGGTTCGTCTTCAACGATCAAGACGCGAGGCCGCTCCATCAGTGCTCGTTCCCCGGGTCGCCCTCGCGCACGAGCCGGCACGCTTGCCGCAGCGCATCGGCCAGCGCCTCGAGCCTCGGCGCCGCCGGCTCGACCAGGCCGTCGATCATTCCCTCGACGTTCGCCAGCGCAATGGAGAGTAAGTTCCCCAACTCGTGGCGCCGTTCGTCGCGTGCCTGCATGATTTTGATACTCCGCGATTGCGGGCCGCTTGCCCTATCGCAAACGGGCGCCGTCGGAGCCGCGGCGAAGCTTTTAGGCGGAATTATGGACGAGGCTTCAGTCTCGCTTAGGGACATCGCGCATTTCTCTCTTCGTGACCTGGCCGGCAGCCGGTTTCCGTTGCTGGAGTACGCCCCCGATGCCGCGGTGATCGTGGACGCCGATGGCCGGATCCGCCTGGTCAACGCCCAGACCGAGCGGCTGTTTGGATATTACCGCGAAGAGCTGATCGGACAGCCGGTAGAGATGCTGATCCCGGCGCGCTATCGGGGCAATCACGTGAAAGAACGCTCGGGCTATGCCGGCGATCCCCGCGTGCGGCCGATGGGCCGGCTGGGACTCGAGCTCTTCGGATTGCGAAAAGATGGCAGCGAGTTCCCGGTCGAGATCAGCTTAAGTCCTGTCTCCACACGCGAGGGCACGTTCATTGCCAGCGCGATTCGCGACGTAACCGAGCGCAGGGCTGCCGAGCGGCAGCTCCAGGAGCTTAACACCGAGCTTACGACCGCCAGTCGCGCGAAAGACCATTTCCTCGCTGCGATGAGTCACGAGCTACGAACTCCGCTCAACGCTATCCTCGGCTTTACCGGAGCGCTTCTGATGAAACTCCCTGGACCGCTGACCGAAGAGCAAGAGCGTCAGCTGCAGATCGTCCAATGGGCGGCGCGCCATCTGCTCGCTCTGATCAACGATATCCTCGACCTGGCAAAAGTGCAGTCGGGTAAACGGGAGCTGAGCTTCGAGCAGGTTCCCGTCCAAAAGGTGGTTCAGGACGTCATCGCATCGTTTTCGCACGCAGCAGATGAGAAAGGAGTGCATCTCGCATCGTCGGTCGCGAGCGACGCGCAGACGATCACCACCGATCGGCGCAGTCTGCGTCAGATTTTGCTCAATCTCACCGACAATGCCGTCAAGTACACGGAGAAAGGTTCGGTTCGGATCGACGCGCGTTTGACCCAATCGAATGGTGAGCCGGCAATTGTTCTGAGCGTCATCGACACCGGCGTCGGAATAAGAGCCGAAGATTTGGACCGGCTCTTCGGTGCGTTCGAGCAGCTCGACCCGATGAGCGAGCGCCGCTTTGAGGGCACCGGACTGGGCCTCCATCTCTCGCGCAGTTTGGCGCAGCTTCTCGGCGGAGACGTTAGCGTGGTCAGCGAGTTCGGACGCGGCAGCAGCTTTACGCTAACGCTGCCGGTCCTGCATCGCGGGTGAGATGAGCGGGCGCATCCTAGTCGTTGACGACAACCAGGCGAATCTCGATTTGATGCTCTATCTGTTGAAGGCTTTCGGTTACGAACCCCAGGGCGCTGCCAGCGGGCCGGCCGGCCTGGAGGCGGCGCGCGCCGGCAACTTCGACCTCGTGCTAATCGACATTTTGATGCCCGGAATGGACGGCTACGAGCTGGCACGGCTCTTGCGGCACGATGCGCGGCTTGCATCCACGCCGCTCGTCGCGGTTACTGCGCTGGCAATGGCAACCGATCGTCAACGGATCGAAACGGCCGGGTTCAACGGCTACATTGCCAAGCCGATCGAGCCCGAAACGTTTGCCGCTCAAATCGAAAGATATCTAAAAGGCACTGCTTCGTGATGGCCAGAGTCCTGATCGCCGACGACAACGAGAATACGCGCCTGCTCGTTCGCACAGTGCTCGAGCACGCGGGCCATACCGTTATCGAGGCCGAAACCGGCACGCAGGCGCTCGCTGCGACCGCGAGTAGCCGGCCGGATTTGATTTTGCTCGACCTCTCGATGCCGGCGATGAGCGGATCCGATTTCATGCGCGCCCTGCGCTCCGATCCGAAGATCAACGCGACGGCCGTCGCGCTCTATACCGCAACGCCCAGGACTGCGGTGGTGCGTGATTTCATGCAGATTTACGGCATCGCGCACGTCGTTCCGAAACCATCCGAGCCGGTCGAATTGATTGCGGCGGTCGAACGAGCGCTCGTAGAATCCCAGGCCGAACCGAACGAATAAGAAGAGCTGAAGAACGCTGGGAATTCCTCGTAGGTTCACAATGCGATGGTATGCTCGGCCCATGCCCGCACTGCGCGACAGCGAGCCGGTCGAACGCCCGGTCGAACAAACCAACCGTGAGCTGGACCGGTTCTTGCGCGCGCGCCGCGGGGGCGACGGGATCGCGCGTTTGCGGCTGCACGTTGCGACCATCGTGTCGAGCCCGATGGACGGAGTATCGCACGATCGCGAGGTACGCATCGAAGCCTGCGGCAGCTGCGCGGAGAATCGCGAAATCGAGATCGCCTGGACCTCCGAACCGCCGGTCGTGTTTCCGCGCTTTCGTGGAGTGCTGGCCGTGCGAAGCCACGAGGATCCACGTCAGAGTTACATCGAGCTGTACGGTTCGTACGCGCCGCCCGTCGCTGCAAGCGGACAGCCCTTCGATGCGACGATCGGCTTGGAGATTGCGCGCGCAACCGCGCGCGAGTTTCTCAGCGATTTAAAGCACGCAATCGAGCACCAAGCGGCTTAAAAAGCGCCGCTGCAGCGTAGCGCGTTGTCGCCGCCGGCCTCATTTACCGTAGTAAACTTCGGCCGTCGTTTCCTAGTGCTGCATCTACAGCAACGCTTTTTCTTTATCTAATGCGTCAAGGAGCCAGAAAGAGGTTCTCGGGTTTTTCGCTGCAGTAGTTCGGACCGCCGATGCAAGGAATGGTGATCTTCGCCGCTGCGTTGTTGGGCATCGGCAAACCAAATGTATAGATCGCCCCACCCACGGTATCGAGCGCATAGAAGCTGTAGCGGTACGTGTCGGCGACCACCGCGGCGACGTAATAGTTCGTCGCGGCATTGGGGAACATCCCGATCGAGGGAATGAAGGGTTGAGGAAACTGGCTCAAATCGTTGACCGGCGGCGACGGCGGGACGCCGGGTGGCGGCGAGTGGAGATCGCCGACGTATTGGCCGAGCAACAAGGACGGCGCGTTCGGCGCAGTCGGCGGCCACTGCGAGGTGTCAACGAAGTCGGGCGTCCCTAAATTCAGCCCGGTGTCGCTCGGCGGCTTCGCGTAGGGAAACGAGATCTTGAAGAGACGCGTCGCATTCGTCGAGGAGGCGTAAACGTAGAGCGACGCATTGACGTCGAAGCGCCCCTCGAGCAGCGTCGAAAAGCCCGCCGTCTTCGAACCCGGCGCACCGAAGCCAATGGTCAGCGCCGCAACGCTCGATTTGGAAATCGGCGCGCGAAGCTCCGATATCTCGCCGCCGAGGTTGTTGAATAACCAGAGGTTCTCGTTGGGGTCGTACTCCAAGTCGACCAGGTCGGCACCGAACTCACCCATCTCGGTGATTGCCGGGGTGAGCGCAATCGTCAACTGCGCGTGCGTTGCTTTGAACGACGTGATCGGCGCGCGAAAGATCCGTATCTCCTCGTTGCTGGCGAGCGCTACGTTGCCGTACTGATCGGCGGCAATCACCGGTGGAACCGCGAGCGGCGGGCTGGTCGGCCACTCCGGTAGCGTGCGAATAGGCTTGGCGTTGGCAACCAGCGGCAAGCGATATTCGTAGAACATGCCGTTGTGATTGACGTAGAGAAGATTCGCGGCCGGCGTGGAGGTGGGCAGCGGAGGCTGCGAGATCGCCGACGGTGCGGGTCCGCTGGTAGTGCATCCCGAGATTGCGATCACCGCAGCGGCGATGCTCATCAACAGCACGAAGACCGAGGACGACTTCACTGATCCAGACTTCCAAAGAGCGGGCCGAACGTCACTCCGCTGTTCAGATCGAACAGGAAGAGCGAGAAGCGATGTGCCGCGTGAAACGGCAGCACGTTGTGTGTGTCGAAGGCGTTCACTTGAACCGGCTTCAGACAGTTCGCCCGGGCCGGCGGTTTGGTGCAAGGCGCCGTGCCGACATACCCGCCCACGTCGCTCACCGTCGAGCCGAGACTCACCGTCACGACCTGTCCCAGTTTGGCCGTTCCGAGCTGCTTGAAATCCGAACGGCTTGACGCCTTAAAGGTTCCGAAGTCCGACGTCGGCACGGTGGGCGAGGCTTCGTAGAGCGACAACTGCGCGCCGCCGGCACTTGCCGGCTCGGGAAATGCCAGCACGCTGTAGTTGGGATAGCTGCCGACCAAAATCAGCGTGTAACGGTCGCCGCCGGTCAGCGCCGGTATTGGGATCGGGCCGACCGCGTAACCCTCGAGGTCGCGGGCGACCAGGGAATGCGCTCCGGCTGCAAGTGCCAAGAACGAAGTGAACGTTCCGTAGTTAAAAACCGATGCAACGGTCTTCCCATCTACTTGAAGATAGGCCGACCCAATGCTGGATGGAACTCCTCCGATGAGCGTTTCCAGCTCGGGCGCCCCTTCGGCGAAACGCACGCTGACGCTGCTTGCGGCGGACGGCGTCGTGCTCGACGAGCTCGATCCGCAGCCACTGAGCGCCAACGCGCATAATGCGAGCCTAGACGCGCGCCGCATTGCGGCGGCGCGCGTCGTCTTTTGGGTTATTAGTCGTACAGGCAAGCTGACTGTTTTTTGTTACCCTTGAGTGCGTCGAGAATGGCTTTGTGGATGCCGGTTGGTAGTGCGTAGTATTCGGGGAGAGCATCAACAACCTTGTTCGACTTGGTCGACGCGAGGTATTTGAGTAGCGTCACCTTGTCGGCATAGTGGCCGCCGACCGTATCTGAATTCGGGTTGAGGCCGTAGAACAGGAAGTAGCTGATTGCGACGATTGGGTAGGCACCCGATTCGGTCGGATCTTGGAAGTCGGCCGGATTGATGACCAGCTGGCACCACGGCGTGCTCGAGCCGAGCGGGTTGCCGTCCGCGCCCTCACCGTACTGGATGTGGGCCGCAGTCACTCCGGCGAGGCCGGCAGCAATGGCGGCAGAGCTGGTTGGCGATTCGAAATTGCCCGAGCTGTTCTCTAAGACCGCCTGGCCTATCGGCGTTCCGGTTGCGGTTGCCGCCCAAGCGCCTTCCACGTAGCCGGTTGACCACGCCGTACTCTGAATTTGAGCGATAACCCCCGGATTGAGCGACACGCCGATGAAGTTCGAGTTTGCCGGACAGTTGCCGGGGTTGCAACCCGAATTGCCGCCCGGGCCTTGCCAGTTCAGGCTGGTCCCGTATGGCCACGCCGCACTGCGGCTGGATGACTGATACGGCGGCGCATTATAGGGCGCGGGCCAGCTCGACGGGTTGCACGCCAAGCTCAGGTGATTCTGGTACCAATAGCTGGTACCACTGCCATCCTCGCGGAAGACGAAGGTGATCGTTTCGGCCGGCGAGCTGACTCCGCCGGAGCCGGTGGGCGAATTGCCACCGTTATCGGCCACGATTGCCGGATCGTTCCACGAACTGATCGTGCCGTTGGCTATCGCGCAATAGGACCAAGTCGAGAGCTGGATCGGAGCGCTTGCCGGCAAAAGGTCGTCCGCCGTCTGATACGCGTAAACGATCGGACCGCCGATGGTCGGAACCTCGAACGGCCAGCCTTGATCGGTGCAGCTCGGCGGCTTCGGCGTCTCGGCGCACGAGTTCTCGTTCTCTAGATAGTACGTGCCGCTGGTGCAGCAATCCGGTTCTGAAGTGTATCCCGACGAGAACAGCGGGACGTCGCTGCCAACGAAGTCGAGCGGGTCGCCGCGAGCGCCGAAACCGTTGACGGTTTGACCGGGACCGTAGGGATTGCACCCGTCAATTCCGACGTGTACGTGTCCGGTAAACTCCTTCCGGCCGGTTCCGCTCCCGGTCAGACAGTAATAGATCGTTCCGGTGCCGCCATAGGAATAGAATAGCGAGCCCGGCGGCGGTTTCGCTTGGCTTTCGTTCCACGTGCCTACCGGCTGATTTCCCAGGTTGTAGGCGTAAGCGGGGAAGGTTGCGCCGCCGGAATGCAGGTCTTGCGGACCGTTGTCGGCGCGATGAACGCCGCTCTGCGGCGCGACGGTCGCGCCACTCGGGTTGATCCCCGAGCCGCCTCCGGCGGAGCCGTTACACGCGCTGAAGACCAGCGCGGGCAAGGCCGCCAAGGCGAGAGTTATCAGGGTCTTTCTCATTTATCGGTTTCCTCTTGTTTGTAGCTAAGTGCATCAAGGGGACGAGCCGGACGGGCCTTGGCCTGACCGGAATTTTTTGTAAGAACCAGCGCAATGGGGCCGTCGAGCTGGGTCGACGAACCGGCGATGCTCGAGAACGGCTTGACCGTGCCGCCGGCACTGGCCGAGAATTCGTCGATCGTGTTGTTAAAGTCGTCGGCGACGAAGAGCGTCGTACCGTACACGTCTATCGTTGGGAAGAACGGCTGGAGCGCGTTGTGCGATGATATGCACTGATAGCTCTTGATATAGATTCCGCTGAGCGTTAGAACCCGAAGCGGCGGAAGATTCGTGCTTCCACCGCCGTCGCCGGCGGAATAGACGTTCGCGCGGCCCTGACACGAGACGCCGCTGCCGCTTCCCGCGGTACTGACGTTGGCGATAAAGATCTCGCCCGCATCGTCGAGCGAAACGTTGGTCGTCTCGCCCGGCGTGAGCTCGGTGGTGCCGTTCCAAGGAATGGTTCGCGTGGGGACGATGCCCGCTTTTCCGTTGTCCGAACTGGGGACGGCGAACAGCCCGTACGTCGGCCCAACCTCGGCATGCAGCGTCGTGTTGAGATAGAAGTTACCGGTGCTATCGAGTTGCAGACCGGTCGGTCCGCCGTAATAGAGCACGCCCGGCGAGGAAATCGAAAAGGCTTCCGACGGCACGGTTGGACCTTTGCTCGGCGCGCTATAGGTTAGCACTGCATCGCTGCCCGCGATCTGGTCGATCGCCGTCGCGCCGTACGTTACCAAATCGTCCGATGGATCGAAGCTGGTGAAGATTGGAAAGAGCGCGGTCTGCGTCGCCGAATCCGACGCGATCACCGCGATGGGCGTTGCGTTTCCGCTCGCGTCCGGAGCGTAAACTGCGATTTCGTTGCCGGTGTCGGGTTGGCCGGTCCCTATCTGATAGCCGAGCGCCGTGTCGAAGTAGCCGACGTATAGATTGCCGTCGGCATCCACTGCGATGCTGCGCGCGTAGAGTTTGGAGTCGAGCTGCAGCGTGCGCTCCGGCGCGGCATTACCGCTCGCTTTCCCGGCGTACTCGGTGACCGTCGCGCCGAGCCCGTCGTCGGCACTCAAGTTGAGCGCGTAGATCGTGCCGACCGGCGGTGGCGGCTGCTTGCCGCGCAGCGCGAAGTTCGCGCTCGCGCCGATCGAGGCGACAACCGTCGCTTCGAGCGTCACCGGCGACGCGTTCTTGTTGCCATCGTAACGCAGCGTGATGCCTGAATCCGGTTTGACGATCGTCAGCGACTCACCCGATTTCGTTCCCGCGCGCAGGGTAAAGGCGTTATCCACGTCGCCCTGAATCGCCAGCGCGATCGGCGTTTGATAATCGCTTGCCCCCACGATCTGCGCGCCGCTGGCGTCGACCGCGTTGAGGTTCACCGATGCAGTTGACGGCGTGCCGCGCTTGGCGCCGTCGGGCGAAACGGTAAGCGTAACCGAGGCGATCACTCCGGCCAGCGTCAGCGGCACGTTGTTGTCGATCGGCACGCCGCCGCCGGTCGAAGTAATCTTTGCCGAAACCGTTCCTACCGACAGCACCGGGCCGGTTGCGTTGGTGCCGGCATAGGTGGTGACTGCGAAGACGTCGTCACCGGGCGAGCCCAATGCCGTCGCGCTGCAGACGAGGCCGTTGGCTTGCTGCGCGCAGCCGTGCGCGTGCGCCATGGTGTCAATCGTCGTGGTGCTAACTCCGCTGACACCCTGGCCATTGACCGAGGAAAGCTCGATCGCCAGCGACTGGGTATTGACCGAAACGTAGTTAGAGCGAAGTCGCGCGCCCTTCTTTGCTTGCGGCACCGTGACGGTCACCTTGACGTTGACCAGCGGGGTCGGCGGCTGCGTCGGGCCGCTACCGGGCGAATTCACGACCGGTCCGCTGGGCTGAGCGCCGCCGCTGCCGCACCCGGCGACCAGCAAAACGGCGAACGCCGCAAGCGCGCGTCTCACGTAGAAAATCGCCGGAACAAGACGTCAGAGATGGACTTAAAACTCCCAGCAGCAACTCAAAGCGGCCGCAAAGGTGGCCCGCTTCAATTTTATGCTAGGCGATGGAGCGAGGTGTTACATCCTGGAAATGGCGTTAACGTTAAGGCCTCAGCAATTGAAATTAATGCGGCGATAATAAAATTGCGGCAAATAATTAATGCTCGTTAGTTTTTCGCGAATCGGAGATTTGCCAGCGCGACCTCAACCCGAGCCGCCCAAGAATTGAGCTGACGTGCCGCTCGACGGTGTGCTCGCTGATCTGCAGGGCCAGCGCGACTTCGCGATTACGTGCGCCGCGCCGAATAAGATTTGCGACCTGTTGCTCGCGCCCGGTAAGCGGCGAGCCGCTATGACGCCGTCGCGAGCGGCGGTCGTGCGCCGATTCCTGGGTAACCAGCAGCTGCATCGCCTCATTCGTCCAGCGCCGCAAACCCATCGCGTTGAACGCGCGTGCGGCGTCGCCCGCGTAATCTATCCAACCCCCACCTTCGCCCGAGCGGAAGAGCAGGTGCGCGCGCGCCAACAGCCGATGAGCCGCCAAATACGGCCCCTTGGGCGCGAACGTCGCCGCCAGAGACTCGACTGCGAAGCGCGCCTCATCGAGCTCGCCATAACGAGCCGCAATCGAGCAGAGCTCGGGCGCCGTCGCAATGCTCTCGGACTGCAGGAGCGCGCGCCGAAGCGCGGTTGTAATCCCCGATTCGGGTGGTTGCGAACCCGATCCGATCAACGCAGCCAGGGTCGCAGCGATCGCCGCGTCGGGCCGATCGCCGTGCAGCGCGACGTCGAGAATCGCCGGCGACGTCCACGCGCGTAACGATTCGCCGTCGCCGCGTTCTACCGCAAGCGCGGCGCCGGTCGCAGCGAACAACGCCAGCGCCTGGGCCGACGTCGCCTCCGGCTTCGCGCGCGCGAGCAGGTCGGCCGCGCGATCGCCGTTACCACAGTCGAACGCGAGTCGCGCCCCAGCCGCAAGACAGCGCAGCAGCCAGTTCGAGCGGTGATAAGCTGCGGCGAGTGCCACTGCTTCCTCGATTGCCGCGCCGGCGCGCACGACGTCTCCGAAAAGCAACGCAAAATAGCCCAGCCGCTCGCGCGCGGCCACGGCCAAAAAATATCGTCCTTCTCCCAGCGCGCCATCGTGTGCCCGTTGCAACGCCGCGTAGACGCCGTCGGCGTCCGGCGTCCACGCCAGCACCGCGGCGGCAACCAGATGATCGTAGACGCCCGGCTCGGTATGCGTCGCCCGGTAGTAACTTGCGATGTCGGCCGCACTGCGGCATCCTAACAGTTCCGGAGGTCCGAACCGCGCCACGAGGCGGTCCTCTCCTGCTAGTGCGTGGACGCCGGCGCGCATCGCGCGATTTTCGGTCGCGTAAAGCGCAAGCGTCGCCGAGGCGTCGCCCAGGCGGCACTGCGCGACGAACTCTTCGATCTTCCGTTCGTCGACGATCACTAGGGGATTATGCTAGCAAGCGAGTCTTAAGCGCTTATTATGGTAGGGAGCTGCCATCTCGCGTGATAACCCCGTCGCCGGCGAAAAGATTCTGACGTGGCGGGAGAATGGCACGTTGCTTTAAAAGCTACGGGTTCCGAAGATTTTCTCAATCTTGGAGGTTGCGTGTTGCGACGCTTGGAGTTCACGTTGGGAACCGTTCTCCACCTGACGAAGCGCCTGGTTTTCATCGCTTTTTGTTGCATCGCGGCCATGCAGGGACGCGCGGACGCCGAGAGTGGGGGGATCGTAACGGGGACGGTCATTGACGATAAGACGCACGCGGCCATTGCCGGGGCTCAAGTCGTGGCGAAGTCGCCCAGCGCGACCTACCGCACCGTCAGCGACGCGCAGGGGCGCTTCCGTTTCCTGAGCGCGCTTCCGGACACGTACTCGATCTCGGTCACCAAGACCGGCTACCTCGGCTACGCGACCATCATCGTGGTCCTCAACGGCTCCAACCAAAGCGTCAGCGTCGTTCTTTCCAAGACGCTCAAGACGATCGCCACGACGCACGCGCGCTCAGCCGGCAGCGCCTTCCAACACGGCATGACGATCGACACCTATACGGTAACCGGAGCTCAAATTCAAACGGTTATGGGCAAGTCGTTCAACAACAACGAGAACGACCTGCTGCGCAGCATCCCGAGCGTCACGATCGACAAGACGGGCACGGTCTCGATTCGCGGTGGATTCGCCTTCGAGGCTGCCTACGAGTTCGAGGGCATCGACTACACCACGCCGCAACCGAACCTGCAAAACACCCTGCAGAACATCTCCAACTTTAGCTTGCTCAACGGTGTGGGCAGCGTGCAATTGATTCCCGGCGCGGGCGACGCGACGCACGGCGACACCGGCACGGGCCTAGTGCTCTTTACCGCCAAGAACGGCACGTACCCGACCTACTTCCACGTCGACGTCGAGTCGCTGCTCTTCCCATACCTGCATCAGCTCGGCTTGGAGTGGGGCTGGGCCGATCCGTCGCAGAGGCTTTCGAATTACGCCGGTTTTATCGGCGTGCGCCAAGCCTACCAATACGGCATTCCGGGTACGGCAGCCAATACGCTGGGAACGCTTGGAACCAACGCCGCGTCGCTGGCCAGCACGATCGATCCAAACTTGGTCTATTATTCGCCGCAGTTCTTGTCGTCCGACGACTTCGTCGACAACTTGATCTATCGGTTCGGCAACAATAACAACCAGCGGTTGCAGTTCTTCATCCAAGATCAGTCGATCACTCAGACGCTCGATTACGGCGGCTTCCAGTATCTGCCGTACATTTCGGGCGGAACGCAGTCTGGCCAATGCGCACCCTATCCGGTCGAGGGCCCAAGTGGCCCGGTCAATTCCACCCAGCAGAACTTTGCTTGCGACAGCCTCATCCCGCTCTTCCCGGGGCAGCCCAACACGTACGCTTACGTTTCGCAGCCCGACACCCGCAAGAACCCGTTTTTGGCCTACAAGGGCGAGTACGGGATCAATATCGGAAGCACGACGCTGCTGACCGCACGCTATTGGCGCACCTTCATCGATCAAGCACAGATCATGCCGGCGCAAGGCATCTACGCCGATCCCTACGGCGGCACGCGAACCGCCGGCCAGGTCGACGGCACAACCCAAATCGGCTCGAAGAACTCCCTGAAGTACGGCGGCATTTTCGAATTCGTCGCGCCCTACGGCGACCGCTACGACTACACGTCGTACACTGCGTTCACGTCGCCGCCCTACATCATTACTTATCCGATCACCCATCCGAACGAACCGCTTCCGCTGCCGTACACCTACAGCGGGCTGCTGCCCAACTACAACCCCTATTCGCAGATCAGCGGCAGTCTGGAGGAAGATTTCTTCTCCCAAGCGCTGTGCGCCCAGCTGAACTTGCATACCGGATGCGGCTATTTGAGCTCTTGGTTTCCCAACGGCGTACGCTTTCCGTTCGAGGAAGACGAGGATACGGCAACCCAGCAGCAGTACGGATGGTACGCACAAGACACGATCGACATGTCCACCAAATGGAAGGCCGAAGCCGGCCTTCGGCTCGACGGCTACAACTTCCAGATCCCCAGCATCGTGGGTCAGCCCTCCTCGATTCCGGCGATCGCGCACCAGCGGCTCTACGAACCTCACCTCGACGCTTCGTATTCACCCGATCCGCGCGACACGCTCCGTCTAGGCTTCGGGCATACCCTCTCGATGCCGCTGCCCAGCCTCGTCGGCCAGAACGTCAGCATGGCGCCGTACGCGCCCTTCGAAGACATTCCGTCGTACGATAACTCCACCGGCAAGGCGGCCGAGTATTGCGGACCGCTGGCCAATCAGCTGTGCGGTAACTACGCCGATCAGCTGTACTGGCTGACCCGCGATTACCGCTTCGGCAGCGCGTCGCTCGAGCAGCCCTTGGTCGGCGCAACGTTCACCAACATCGACCTCTCGTGGGCGCACGAATTCAAAGACGGCGCGGCATTTAAACTGACGCCCTTCTACCGGCGCGGCTACAATGTGATCGAGCAGACCGCGGAGATCATCGGCTTCAACTATCAAAACGGCGAGCCGGTCTTCGGTGACGTCGCGTACTCGAATCTAGGTATTCAAAAGGCGACCGGCATCGAGGCGCTCTACAACAAAGAGCTGCCGCTGGGCATTTCGATGCAGGTGGGCGCGACCTACATCAGTCAGTTCGGCAACGAGCCGCCCGGGACGTACTTGCAGCCGGCTGCGCTGGCGCTGGGCGTGACGTACCGCTCGCCCGACCTTTCGCCGTTCCAGCTTAACGCGGCGTTCAACTGGAAGAACTCGCACGGCTGGCGGATCGATCCGGTGATCTACGCCAACGCCGGATATCCCTACGGCGCAGGTTATTACACCGCGGTCTACTGCAACGGCATTCCGGTGATCGTTCCGAGCACCAGCCTCTCGCTCATTTACTCGCAATCGCCCGGCTACATCGATCCGCTCGATCCGGGCACATGCACCAAGCCGAATATTGCGGCGACGCGCGGCGTCGCCGAGCCCGGACTAGCCGGCGGCCTGCTGACCACGCCGCGGGTGGACGCGAACCTTACGGTCGAATACCGGCCTCCGCTGCGCGGTGCCGCGCAGTCGGTCTTTGGGCTGCAAGTGGTCAACCTCTTTAACGAGGTTTGGAATACGCCGATTCTCAACGGCTGTTACGGCACGCCGGTGACGACCGGATTGACCAGCGGCAGCTCGCCGTGCACCTATTCGACCGCGCCCTACGCGCCGCCGACGCTAGGTGCGCACTCTAACCAGGCGTACCTAACCTATCCCAATCTTCCGCCGATTTCGTTTCGGCTCTACTGGCAGGTGACGATATGATCCTACGCATTGCCGGCGGCGTCTTCGCTGCCGCGGCGCTCTCAGCGATTCTTTTCTCGACTCTTTCAGCCTGCGGTAATGCCGGGGCGTCGGAGCCGGCCGTCACGTCTTACGATCCGGCGGCAACCAGCAAGCTGCAGTTTGCCGTCGGCATTGCTACGTTGTCGTTCAACCAGGCAAAGAACGTCGCGTACGCGCTCAATACCGTCGAAACGCTGCGTCAAGCAGATGGCCTCTCCGGCACGCTATACAACGTCCCGATGATCATCGGCCCGTCGAGCTTCGACGTGTATCTCTCGCTTGAGACCAACGAATTGGTGGCCGACGCCGGCTCCGATTTCGGAACCAATCACATTACTTGGGCGACGCTCAATCAGGAAGCGTGGACAGGCCCACCCCGCGGCCCCAAACAGTCCACCACCGGCGCGTTTGGCTACGGATTGTGCCCTTGCAACTCCGACTCGGGGCCGATCAACGGCTTCACGCCGCTGTTCCAAGCATATAACTTGCCGATCTACGGCGACGATTCCGACCTCGAGTTATGGTACGGCGGCCCGCCGGCCTTCCCGAGCGAAGGGCCGACGGTGCGCGCGCTGGGCTGGCTGGGCTATTCGCTGGGATTTACCGATTTCGCGGTTGCGCCGGTAGTGGGCACGTACTATCTCTATGCCGCCGTTCCGCCGGCATACAATACGCCGCAGAATCCGACGCCCAGCCCCGCCCCCGGCGCAACGCCCACGCCGGCACCCGGCATTCTGGCGGCCGGCGCGCAACTGACGCATTTGACCGGACTGGCCGTCATTCCGATTCCGACGTTCAAACCCGACGGCAAAGGCGGGGGAACGGCGGAAATAGACGTGCCGGCCGGCGTCACCGAAACGCTGGTCGAGGTGTACACTCCGCACGGGAGCGGCTCGTCATTGTGCGCGACAAACCATTCGACCGACGCGTTCTACACGATGGTCACGCATAAGATCGGCTCGCAGGGGCTGGTGCTGGCCGACAATCTCGGCCCGCTGACCGGATCGGGCCAGAAGACGCCGTCAATATGCCCATCGGGCTCGTACGAAGTGTATGCGGTCGGCGCCGATTGGCCGGTGTACGAGTCGTCATATCCCGCCAATCTCTCCCAGTTGCCGTCCATTAGCGGTCCGAGCGGTCAGGCCGACATTACCACGTCAGACATCCTGAGCGCGACGTATCCGAAATAATCGCGCGCCGTTTAGGGAGCGTAGCTCGAGCGCGACGTCGGCGTCGCAGAGGGCTTGGGAGTCGGCGGCGGGGTAGCTTGTTCGCCCGGTGCAGCGTGCTTGGCGACGAGCAAAACGTCGTGCATTCCTTCGTGATAGTGGTAGGCGCAGCCGATCAGATAGGTTCCGGCCTTCACCAGCGTCACCGTCACCGATTTGCCCGGCGCGATCGGCCCGCTCGCGTACCCTACCTCGAGTTTTCCATCGCCTTTAGCCGGTATCGACAGGTTCGGGTTTTTGGGAAAGTCTGCGGGCGGACCCGAAATCTCTTTTACGACATCCAGCGTGTGGGTAACGCTGCCGGAGAGGTTGCGAACCGTGATCTTCGTTCCCGGCGGAAAGCCGAGCGATTGGGAGTAGCGTTGCTGCGTGAAACCACCGAGCTCCGCCTGCCACTTCGCGGACTTGATCGCTCCGAGCCCTTCGCTGGGAAGCTCTTCACCGATCGTATCTTTGGGAAGCGTCGCAAACGCGACCAGATCGCCGCCGAGACGGCCTAACGCCACCACTTGACTTTGAGGCACGACGCTGCCGTTGACCGCGCGGCCCGCGCAGGCGCTCGCGGCCAAAGCCAGCGACGCGACGACGAGCGCAAGATATTTCTTGTTCATGCGGTTACGGTAGCGGCTCGGCGTGAAAAAAGTTTAAAACCGGCGGGAGAGGCATGCAGCCCTTCAAAAGCTATACTCTGCCCAAGCTTCTCTCGGGTCGGAGGTTGTGTGTTTCGCTTCAACGTTGCGCCCTTGTCGGCGCTCACGCTCACCGTCGCGCTTGCCGCATGCTCGGGCGGACGGCCGTTACTGCCGGGAAATGGATCCGAGGCGCCGAGCGCGTTGCGCGGCCATTCCGGTACGTTCACGGTCGTGAAAGGCTCGATTCCGGAGATCATGCAGATGGAGTTCTTGCTGACCGACGGTTCGGTGCTCGCGCAGAGCGCAAACGACGACCCGATGACGTGGTGGCGCTACGTGCCTGACGCACAAGGAAACTACGCCGACGGCACCTGGACCCAGGCAGCGTCGTTGCCCACCGGTTACGCGCCGAGCGCCAATGCTTCCGATCTGCTCGCCGACGGCCGGCTGGTAGTGATCGGCGGCGAATATAATTACCCCGGGAACTACGATCTCCAACTCGTCAATTTGGGCGCGATTTTCGATCCGGTTGCCAACACGTGGACGAAGCTGGGCCATCCGCAGAACTGGAAGTGGATCGGCGACTCGCCGTCCAGCGTTTTGCCGGATGGCCGTTTGCTGCTCGGGCAAAAGCTCACCGAGCGCGATGCATACCTCGACCCGAAGTCGCTGCGCTGGATTGCGGTAAAGCACACCGGCAAAGCCGATTTCAACGCCGAGGAAGGCTGGACGCTGCTTGCCAACGGCACGATTCTCACCGCCGACGTGCTCGACGCCCCTAACTCCGAGATATACGATCCCGCCAAAGCGCAGTGGACGTCGGCCGGCTCGACGATCGCCGATCTGCGTTCGCCTTCTCCTTTTCACAACTGCTTGACGTACGGACCGAAGCCCAAGGACTGCTATCTGCCGCCAGGCGAGATCGGTCCGTCGATTCTCCGTCCAGATGGAACCGTGTTTTACACCGGCTCGGGCACCGGCCCGAGCGGCAGCGGCGACGGCAATACGTCGATCTATAATTCAAACACCGGAACCTGGACGCCCGGGCCCGACTTTCCAAACAACGATAATGCGGGCGATTCCTGGGCTATACTGGAGCCGAGCGGGAACGTGCTGGTCTTTGGCCTCAGCGGTGGAATGTACGAGTGGAACGGCACGACCTTCACGCAAATCGGCTCGTGGTCCGGGCCGCCGATCTTGCTGCCGACGGGCCAGATCATGATGTGCGGCTACTCGAGCGTCGTGATCTATACGCCGACCGGGTCACCAAATGCAAGCTGGGCTCCGTCCATCAAAAAATACCCTGCGACAATCGCCGCCGGCCAGACCTACCAGATAACGGGAACGCAGTTTAACGGACTCAGCCAAGCGATGTCGTTTGGCGACGAATACCAAAACGCGACCAACTATCCGTTGGTGCGGATTACGAACAACGCCAGCGGAGACGTTTTCTACGCGCACACGCACGACGTCAGCACCATGGCGGTCGCGACGGGCTCTAAGCCGGTTTCGACTTACTTCGACGTTCCCAGTAACATTGCGGGCGGTGCGAGCACGCTGCAAGTGATCGCCAACGGCATCGCTTCGAAGGCAGTCAACATCACGGTAACGGCAAGCCGGCGCAGGTAATCCGGCGCCGGCTCATTCGGTGTCGCGGTCTCATTGCGGAGGCGGTGGTTGGCCTCCGGTAATGGCCGTCGCCGGGCAGTTGCCGTTCGGAGTCCAAACGTCACCCTGCCAGCTTCCGCAGCTGGTGTCGTTGTACGGTGCGGAGGCGCCGACGGTGGAGGAGGGGCGCCGATTCCCAACGCCGCCCCAAATACGCGCAGCGGGCGCTCGCTCTGCTCACAGAAAAGAAGGAACCAGCGGGGTGTTGCGCCCCGTTGGTTCCGGATCACACTGCTCGCGACGCCGGCCCGGCCGGCGCTAGCTTGCTACGAAGCGCCGGGCTCCGTAGTGTGAAGGCCCCTGCTGAGATTCCAGGCCAGCACAACCACCATTAGAATCCCTACCGAAATTGCTGCCACCATCATTGGCGTGTGTCCCCCCACCAAAGTCGTTAACACGTCAACATCACTTTACTCGAACCGTGGGAAGAACTTGTGAGTCTCCTTCCCTAGCTCTTCCGAATCGTTTGCTAGCATCCCAATTGGATCGACCGGCGGGTTTGGCGGGTGGGTCTGACAAGTCTACGGTCAAAGGTCGGACTCCGGGATCGCAGTGCCCCGTGTGTGTCGCCATTACGCGAATTCGCCCCGATCCACTGGAGGTATTGAGCAATGTCTGCGTGGGCTGTGGTGGTGCTTGCCTCCCTGGGTATCTGCCTCGTCGTTTCGCTATGCGCGCTGGTTCAGTCGGAGCGCGGCAACCTCCACAAGCGACGGAGCAAACCGGTAAGCGAGTAGCCAAAGTGAAGCAAAAGAAGAACTCGTGAACGTTTTTCGCGAGTTCTTCTTCTTTTGAGCGTACCCTGATGGGGAGCTAGCCAAGCCGTTATTTTTGACGGCTGGTGCTGGCACGCTTAGTGGAGGACGCGCCTGCGATGTCGAGCATTCCTTCAATCGACGATCAGGCTCCGGTATCGGTGCTGCGGCTCATCGAGGTTCATCCCAGCGGATTCAAGCGGCTTTATCGCGAGATCGCGCGATTTGTGGAGGGCCCGGGGAACGAGTCTCCAGGGCTGATCGACGCCCAGCTGTTCGGAAGCTACGACGGCACCCGGATCGCGATCATGGCTCATTTTTCCAAGCGCGAAGACTGGGCTCGCGCGCAATGGGATCTGCGGCTGGGTCACTTGCTCGAGGGAATTGTCGGCTGCGGACCGATCGACTTCAACCTCTATTGGGAACATCGCGTGGACGAGGGCCTGCCCGCGGCGGTCTAAAGCAGGAAGAACGGAATCGCGCTGAGCTGAAGCGCGACTGAGAACAACACCAGTCCCGGGACCGACCGATCGACCAGCAGCCCGCAGGCCACGCTGCCGGCAAACCACGCCAAACCAAAGATAAAATCGTAGAGGCCGAAGGCGGTGGCTCGACGCCGGTGCGCGAGCGTGCCGGCGATCAGAGCCAGCAGCAGCGCATCTTGGACCGCGGTCCCGACTCCCCATAGAGCGACGCCCGCCTGCGCTGCAGCACCTCGGCCCAGGAACGCCAACGGCGTCGCCGCTGCGGTAAGTCCCAAGGCGATGGCGACCGTGGGCTTACCGAACCGATCGTGGAGCCGGCCTAGCAGCGGCGCGGAGATCGCGCCCACGGCCATCGCGACGGCAAACCAGATCGAGATTGCGGCGGCTCCGGCGACGCCGTCGCGCGCGAAGCGAAACGCGATCAGGGCGAAGTCAACGTAGCCGGCGGCGATCAGCGCGCCCCCGATTGCGTAGCGACGGAAGGCGCGCCAATCGTGCACGCCAGCCCTTGCATTGCCCAACTCATCATCCCCAACGAGATCGAGGGACGCACCTGAATAGGGCGACGCGTATGTTGCAAGCGCGAGCGTTGCCAGCGTTAGCGAAGCCGGCACGATCAGCACGCCAAAGCCTGCCGGATACCCGCCGCGCGCAATTGCGAATGCTACCAGCAGCGGCCCCGCGGTGGCACCGGTTTGATCGAGCGCCTCGTTGAGCCCGAAGACGCGTCCGCTTCCCAGTGCGCGCCCCGCGTGCGATAGCATTGCCGCGGTGACCGGCTTGCGAATTCCTCGGCCGACTCGCTCGCCGACGAGCAATCCCGCCGCAACCGGCCAGTTGCCGGCCAGCGCCAGCGCCGGCACGCAGAGCACGTTGATCGCGTATCCGATCCACACGTCGAGCCAGTAGAGCCCCGTGCGATCGGCGACGACGCCCGCCAGCGAGCGAATCGCGTAACCCGCGAACTCGCCGCCGCCCGCGATGGCGCCAACCGCAGCACCGTTCGCGCCTAGGTGAGCCAGAAAGGCGCCGGCTACCCCACGTCCGCCTTCGTACGTAAAATCGGCAAAGAGATTGACGACGCCGATCAGCACGACGAAGCGCAGCGCGCGTTTGCCGTCAACCGGCACGGTCAATCGCTGCGATAATGTCTCTTGACCCAGGCCGCCCAGGGCGGACCGGGCGCGCCGTTATAGTTCTTGATCAGCACGCCGCAGCCGCCCCACGTATCCCAAGTCCAGGCCTCGTACCCGATCCCGTGCCCGTCGGCCCAATTCATGAACGTGGATATGTACTGGGGCGTGCAGCCCGAGCCGTTGTACGTTTCACCCGTCTCACCGAAGATCATCGGAACCACCTTCGCGATCGGCCGCATGCTCGAATTGAAGCATGCGACGGTATCGCAGAGATTCAAGCCGTAAACGTGCGCTTCGGCGATCAACTGATTGTCGGGATCGCTCGGACGCGATTTGAGCCAGGTGGAGCCGCCGTAATCCGAGCCGTCGATCTTGCCGCAAGCGTTGGCGTAATCAATGCACGGAATCGAGATGACGCCGTTGTAACCGGCGGAGCGCATCAGGTCGACGGCCTGCTGCATCGCGGCGGTCAGATAGTACTTGTTGTGCGGGCCGTAGGTGGCCTGATTGTCGCAGCCCTTCTTCATAAAACACTTCCAGCCGACGGTCGTTTCGCCCCACGGCGCGAGGATCACGTTGGGATCGCTCGCAAACGTCGAAGCCATGCTCGACCACATCGCCGGCGAATGATCCTCGTCGGGCGCAGCGGGCTGATAGGTTGCCTGATATTTTCCGGGAGCGCCCCAAATGAGCGAGACTTCGGCGTACATCCCGTACTGATGAAGAAGGTTCACGTAGTTGACGATCGCGTTGATGTAGTTCTGGCCGGCGTACTGCTGATTGATTCCGTTGATGTTTAGCCAGCAGTCCTCGTTAAGCAGGACGCGCACGATGTTGACCTTCCACGACGCGATCGCCTCGACCGACGCCGCGTCGTTAGGACCGTCGAAGATTCCCCATCCCTGTACGCAGGCATACTCCGTGCCCGAGCGGTTCACGCCTTGCAGGTGCACGGCGTCGCCGTTTCCGTTCACGAGCTGATTGCCGGAGACGCGAATGCCGGTGAGACCCGAGCTCGTCAACGGCGCCGCCGGCGCGCCGCGCAATGGAAGCATGCCCGTGCTGGAGCTTGCAGAACAGGCGGCTAGCACGAAGAACGTCGCAAGAACCGCCGCAGATCGATCCTTCATGGCTCATTGTACCCCATCCGGGAGCGCGTTGCCGAGTCGAGAATAGGGGCGGCCATGCCTGCTAAGTATCGCTACGGCGAGATGACCTGGCCGGAGGTCAAAGCCGCGGCGGCCCGGCCTTGCGTTGCGATCGTACCGATCGCGACGCTCGAAGATCACGGCCCGCATCTTCCGATCGACACCGACCTACTGCTCTGCGCGAGCGTATGCGAGCTGGCGGCGTCGAGCGCGGCCGATCGCGCGCTGCTCGTTCCGCCGATCAATCATGGATACAGCCCGCACCATATGGACTTCCCCGGAGCGATCACGATCGGCGCGCACACGCTGATAGATTACGGCCTCGACGTCTGCAAGAGCCTGGCGCACCACGGCTTCGAGCGAATTCTGATCGTCAACGGACACGGCAGCAACGCACCGTTCGTCGACATCATCGCGCGCCTGACGGTGGTGCAAACCGGCGCGCTGGCGGCGGCAGTGAGCTATTGGGCCGCACCGGGAGTGCGCGAAGCAGCCGAATCCTTTCGCGAGTCGGATCCGGTTGGCGGGATGAATCACGCGTGCGAGTTCGAGACGTCGCTCTATCTAGCGCTGCGCCCCGATCTGGTGGACATGAGCCGGGCGGTCCGCGAGCTCGGGCACCGTCCGTCGAAAAACTATTGGACCGATCTGGTTGCGGGCGAAGGCCCGCTGATGATGATGGAGCACTGGAGCCGGCTCAGCGAGAGCGGCGTGATGGGCGACCCGACCAAGGCGACGCCCGGGAAAGGCCGCAAGCTGCTGGAGGCGGCCGCGAACGGCATCGTCGAGCTGGTTGACGAGATGCTGGCCCGCAAAAGTCCACCACGCGTCGACCATCATTGATGCAACGCGCGGTTGCCTCGCTGGCCGTAGCGGCCGCGCTTTGCGCCTGCACGCGCGCGCACGGCGGCATCGGCGGGCGTAACGCTTGGACGATTCCCGGCGTGCTGCGCATCGCGCAACGCGAGGATCCCGACAATCTCAACCTGCTTCTGGGAACCGAAGCGGTCGACATCGACATCTCCGCTTTTTGGGGCGCCTATCTCTTTCGCTGGAACGACCGCGACGAGCTGGTTCCCGAGCTGGCAGCGCTCGAACCGACGATCGCCAATGGCGGCATCAGCCGTGACGGCCTGCGCATCACCTACCATTTGCGGCCTAACGTGAACTGGCAGGACGGCGCGCCGTTCACCGCCGACGACGTGATCTACACCTGGCGGCAGATGCTCGATCCTAGCAATATGGTGGTGAGCCGCGTCGGATACGACGTCATCTCGCGCATTGACCGCAGCGACGGGCACACCATCGTGGTACACCTCAAGCGCAAGTTCGCTCCTTTCGTCAACACGTTTTTCGGGCCCGCTAATCACCCCGACGTCATCCTGCCCAAGCATCTGCTCGCGCGCTATCCCGACATCAATCACGTCCGGTTCAATGCGTTGCCGGTCGGAACCGGACCGTTTCGGATCGTCGCCTACGAGCCGGGCTCGCGCATCGAGATGATCGCCAACGATGCATACTGGCGCGGTCCGCCGCGATTGCGGCGCGTTGACTTTCGCATCGTCGGCAGCGACGAGACGATGCTCACGCAGCTCGAATCGCACGACATCGATTTCTTTTATCGCGCGCCCGAATCGCTCGCTCCGCAGCTGCGAGGGATTGCCGGCACGCGGATCGTAATGACGCCGTACGACCGATTTACCGACGTCGGTTTCAACGCATCCGTCCCGGGCTTAGACGACGTGCGCGTGCGCCGCGCGCTCGCGTACGCAATCGACAAAGAATCGCTGATCGGCAAGGTGATGCACGGCGTGGCCGTGCCGGGAAGCTCGCTGCATCCGTCGTTTTCATGGGCCTACAATCCCGGCGTCGAGCGTTACCCATACGACCCGAAGCGCGCCGCCAAGCTGTTGACCCAAGCCGGCTGGCCTCCGGGAAAGCTTCACCTCACGCTGGTGAGTTTCGCCGGTTCGGGAACGATTGATGCGGCCGAAGCCTTGGTGCAGCAGCAATGGGGCCGTGCCGGCGTCGTCGTTTCGATAAAAAACTTTCCCTCCGGAAAGCTCTATGCGACCGCTGCCGCCGGTGGCATAGAACAGTCCGGAAAATTCGACGCCTCACTCGAGAACTGGGAGAACGGAACGGATCCCGACGACTCCATTTTAGTGATGTGCTCGATGGCGCCGCCCGCGGGTTGGAATATCTATCATTTCTGCAGCCCCGAGCTCGATGCGGCCGAGCGCAGCGCCTTGAGCACCTACGATCGAGCTGTCCGCGCCGCGGCCTACCGCCGAATCCAGCGGATCGTTTCCGAACAGCTGCCCTTCGTCGTGCTCTGGTACCAGCTGCAGCTCGATGCAATCAACGACGATTTTCAGCACTACCGCCCGGCCCACGCGGTGACGCCGTTTTGGAACGTCTGGCAGTGGTCGATTTGAGCCGGCGCTGCGCCGCGCTCTGCATCGCGCTGCTTTTTTCTATTCTTCCCGCGACGGCGCGGGCTTCCGTCGGTCAGCGCTTCAACTTTACGGTCGCGCGCGCACCGCATCCCTTGCCGCTCGATCCTTCGCTCGCCGACCCGGCCTGGGCCGCGGGCAAAGTGCCCGATGGCGATGGACCGTGGGAGAACGTGACCACGCGCGCTCCATCGAGGTACGCTACGACGGCGTACCTGCTCTACGACGACAAGAATCTCTACGTTGCCATTCACGCCGAGCAAAACGGCGTGCCGATCGTGGCGTCGCAGACCACCAACGACGCCGGCTTCGGCATCGACGACTTCGTCGGCATCGGCGTGGACACCAGCGGCTCGGGCAGCCAAGTCTATTACTTCGAAACGACACCGCGCGGGGTTCGTTACGAACAGGCCAATGAAAACGCTCGTTTTCGCCCGCGCTGGAGTGCGGCGGCCACGATCGGAAACGGCTCGTGGAGCGCCGTGCTGATCGTTCCGCTGGACGTAATTCGCGTGCCGCGTGCCGGCAAGCAAACCTGGCGCTTTCAGTTCGTGCGCGGCATCGCCGCGCGCGGCGAGCACATCAGCTGGGTTTGGAATCCGATCATGCAGGATGCGCCCAGCGGCACGTGGCCGATCTTCATCCCCGACACGCGCTTTTGGCCGGGCGGCAATCTCGATCTCGCCGCCTCGGCCGCCACGGTGCCGAAGCCGCGCGCCGACATCTACGCACTCGAGAGCGCCGGCAACCAGCGCAACTACTTCCAGCAAGCCAACGGAACGTTCTTGCCGATGAACGTGCGCTACTATGGCGGCGATCTCAGCTACCCGCTGACGCCGACGATCCGTTTCGTCGGCACCCTCAATCCGGACTTTTCGAACGTCGAGATCGACCAAATGACGATCGTTCCGCAAGAATTCGAACGTCAGCTGCTCGAGTACCGGCCGTTCTTCTCGCAGGGCGCGGCCTATATCAACGCCGACTCGAGCCCGCGGGCTCCGGCCGGAACGAATACGCAGGCGCCGGATCTGGTTTTTTACTCGCCGTCGGTCGGGCCGTTCGACAGCGGCGGCAAGGTCGAGGGCACCTTCGACGGCGACGCCTTCGGGGCGCTGACGTTCCACGGCTACGACCCGACGACGAACAACACGTTCAGCGATGCGGCGTACGGGTTTCAGCACGCCGTGCCGGGCGGTGCGTTCACCTACTGGAGCGACGGTGTTTTTGCCAACCACAGCATCGCCGGCTGGGACAACACCATCGAAGATGGCATGGAAGTGCGCGATCTGCAAAGCGGCATGATTTACTTCGGCGACTACTCGTTCGAAGACGGGTCGTGGGTGCCGCAAGGGCATGCCGACCTAGGGCAGTTCTTCGTCGACCGCCACAAAGGCAACTCGGAATTCAACTTCGGGTACCTCGACATCTCGCCCAACTATAACCCGATCGACGGCTACACCGCCAATTCCGACATTCGCGGCCCCCAAATGTTCGCCGACTATGCCGGTGCCACGCCCGCGATCAAGAACTATACGCTCTTCTTCACCGCCGATCGCTTTCTCGACGACTCCGGCGCCGTGCATCAAGCGGACGTCCAATACTTCATAACCGCGCTCTTCAAAAATCAGTTCTCGCTTGACGGCGCGGGAGAAGCCGTCGGCCAGCTACGCTCGTACGGAATTCCGGCGGGCCCCGACTGCAGCGGGCCTATCCTCTACACGTCGAGCTTCACGGGTTACCCATGCTATCGCGACGGCGTAACGCAGCCGTACAATCTCTATCAAATACCGGTCGGCTACCGTGACGGCACGCCTACGCCGTTCGACGTTGCTTACGAATGGGGGCCGTTCGGCGATAACTACGTGCATCTGTTCACGATAACCATCAGCCGGCCGCTCTGGCGCGGCTTATCGCTCAGCTTGTCGTACGATGGCACGTACGAGCGCGCGTTCTCCAACGGCGTGCTCGACAGTCAATGGCTGCGGAGCATCTCGCTGGGCTATAACATCGGCAGCGACAGCACGCTCAGCCTGGAGCTGCGCGACATCAACGGTTACGGCGGGTTTGCAACCCAGATCGGCAACAATCTCGCGGTGGGCTTCCACGAGCGCTTCAAAAAGGGCAACGAGCTCTTCGTCAACTTCGGCAGCCCAGCCGCGGGCGCGACGCTCAACCGGCTGATCGTCAAGTTCGTCTTCCACGCAGGAGCGGACGCGGGCACGTAGCAGAATCGCGTTACATGAAAGATTTCAATCGCGCTACGTTCTTGGCCGGCTCGCTGGCCGCCGCCGGAGTGCTCCTTCCCGATCCGGCAGCGAGCGCCGCACCCCCGGTCGCCGCGGGCGGTTCGGCGGAACGTCTTCTGGGTCGCTTGATGGCCGGGAACCAGCGATTCATCGACAACGACTTTCCTCCGACGAACACGATTCAGACAAAGCGCGAGGTGCTCAAATCCACTCAAGCACCGTTTGCCGCAGTCCTCGCGTGCGCCGACTCGCGCGTGGTGCCGAACCTGATCTTCGTGCAGGGAATCGGCGACCTATTCGTAGCGCGAGTCGCCGGCAACTGTCCCGACGATTACGTGATCGCCTCGCTGGAATACGCGGTCGAGCACCTCGGGACGCGGCTCATCATGGTGCTGGGTCATGAAGGCTGCGGGGCCGTCGCCGCGGTGTACGAGGCGCTGCAAACCAAGAAACCGCTGCCGCCGCATCTCTTTGCGATCCAAGAGCTGATGGGCCCCGGAATCGAAAGCGTGGTGCAAGCGCGCGGCAGTCAAGAGGCAGCGGTGGAAGCAAACGTGCGCGCGGGCATTACAACGCTTAAGGCGAGCCATCCGATAATCGCGGAGAGCGTAGAGTCGGGGCGTGTGCTGGTGGCAGGGGGTTACTACCATTTGGTCTCCGGAGAGGTCACGCTCGTCGAGTAGCAAAAACCGACTCGTTGCGACTCCGGAGCCTACTCATGACAGTCCGAAAGCAGAGCCGCCATCATGCCCCTTAGCGGCGCGCGTGCCTGGTCGCTCTCCCTGGCAGATGCCGATGCCGGCGTGCTCGCACGCTCGCATTTCGTTGAGTTTCTCCATAGCATCGAGATCGAGCAAGACTTTATTCTAACCGCCGAGCTGGTCTTCGGCGAGTTGCTCGGCAACGTCGTTCGGCACGCACCCGGACCAGTCCAGATCTCGATCGACTTAAGCGACGAGTCTATGGTCTTGCACGTCCTCGACACCGGGCCGCCGTTTTCGCTCAACCAATCGCATCTTCCCAACGACGTGCTGAGCGAGCGCGGACGCGGCCTTTTCATCGTATCTCAGCTTGCCTCGGACGTGCGCGTAAGGAAGAAACGCAGCCGCGGCAACCACATCATCGTGACCCTGGCGCGCCGCGTTTAGCCTTCAAAGGAGTAATATGATGCAACGCTCTTCCATCGCCGAAACCTTCGGCTATCTTGTATGTCTCATTGCGGTCGTCGTTTTCTTCGCTAGCGTCGCAGGCGTCACCAGCAGCGTCTTCCGCGTGGTACAACCGGCCGCCATGCACCATCCCATGCACGTTCGCCACGACGGCGAACGGCTTGCATTCGGGTCGCAAGGCGCAAGTGTGGCGGGACAACCGGCCGCCGCGCCGGCCGGCCGCGACGCGATGCGAGCGCGCTTGGTTGCCGGCGCGCTCGACGCGATCCGCAGGCTAGTCGTCGCACTGGTGATGCTGATTCTGTCGGTCGCCGTCTTTCGGCGCACCTTCGCTTGGCTCAATCCGATTCAGGCGACGACCGCAGCGTAACGGGCCGGCCGCGCGGCGCGTACTTCAGCGACGTTGCGGTATTGAACAGCACGATCGGCGTGGGCAAATCGACGCGGCGGCGCAGCACGCGCAGGGCGGCCAGCGTCGCGCCGCCCTCTTCGGTTGCATCGATTCCTTCTCGGCGGTGCAGCTCGGCCATTGCCGCTTCGGCGAGTTCGTCGGCAACCGCCACCGTATGGCCGCGCGATTCGCGCAGCGCGCGCAAGGTCAAGCGATCGCCGATTCCACCCGGTACGCGCAGTCCCCACATTCTCGTCGATCCGTTCTCAGCGCGCGCGGCCGACTCGTCGCCGCGTTCGAACGCAGCGACGATCGGCGCGCAGCCGTCGGCCTGCACCGCCACCAGGACCGGACGTTCCGCACCGATCCAGCCGGCGCGTTCTAATTCGCCGAACGCTTTCCACATCGCGACCAGGCCCGTTCCGCCCCCCGTCGGATAGACGATCGTGCCGGGCACGCCGCCGAGTTGCTCGACCAACTCGTAGGCCATCGTCTTTTTGCCTTCCACGCGATAGGGCTCGCGAAAGGTCGCTACGTTGAACGCGCCGGAATCGGAGGCATACGCGGCGGCCAGACGTCCCGCCTCGTCAATCAGTCCGTCAACGAGAACGACCTCTGCACCGTAGCCTTCCGTCTCTTCGATCAACGTGCCGGGCGTGTCGCGCGGAACGTAGACGCGAACGTTCAATTCGGCGCGCGCGCCGTAGGCGGCGAGCGCGCTGCCCGCGTTTCCGGCACTCGGCGCAACCAACGAGGTCACGCCTAGGCGTTTGGCCACGGTCACCGCGGCCGACATTCCGCGCGATTTAAACGATCCGGTCGGATTCTGTCCTTCGTCCTTGACGTAGACGCCGTCCAGGCGCAGCGGGATCAAGGGCGTCGCGCCTTCGCCCAGCGTCACCGGCTCCTCGCCGTCGTCAATCGGCAGCAGCTCGCGATAGCGCCACATCGTCCAAGGACGCGCGGCGACGCGTTCGCGTGCCATCCGCTCGACCGGATAGCGAACCAGCAGCGGCGCGCCGTCGTGCGCGCAGACCGTTGCCGCCGCCAGCGGCGAGAAGCTATGAGTTGCGTCGCGCGAGCATTCCAAATGGGCCGGCTTCAAATGGTCCCTGGCTGCGCGGCGCGTATTAGTATTCCTGCATGAGTCCCGGAGGGCGATGGGCAGCCTGGAGCGTCGCAATCGTGGTTGCGCTCGTACATTTCGCCGTCGCCGGTCAGTACGATGCGTTTCGCAACGAGCTGTACTTCATCGTCTGCGGACGTCACCCGGCTTTCGGTTACGTCGATCAACCCCCGTTGATCCCGCTCCTTGCGGCGGCGACTCAGCTGGGCGGCGTTCACGTCTGGCTGCTTCGCCTACCCGCAGTGCTCTCGGCCATTTTCCTCGTTCCGCTCACCGTCGCATTCGCGCAGCTCTTAGGTGCGGGTACGCGCGGGGCGTGGCTAGCGGCGATCGCCGCCGCCGGTGCAACCCTCGTTACCGCGATGAGCGCGACGCTGGCTACGACCACGTTCGAGCCGATTGCATTCACGGCGATTGCCTATCTGATCACTCGCGGATTGCTGCGCGACGAGCGGCAGGCGTTTCTCTGGGCCGGCCTGGTTTTAGGGGTGATGTTCGAGGCGCGTTACGGCGCGCTCTTTTGGGGAGCGTCGCTGGCAATCGGTCTAGCATTGGCGGGGCCGCGCGCGGCCTTGAGATCGCGCGATTTTTGGCTGGGCGCGCTGATCGCCGCGCTGATCGCGCTGCCCAACGTGCTCTGGCAGGCGGCGCACGGCTTTCCGTTCCTGGAGTTGGTGCGCAATGACAACGCCGGTAATTTCACCGGCACGCCGATTCAGTTCACGATTGGTCAGATCTTCGCGGTCAACGTCGTGCTGGCGCCGTTGTGGATCGCCGGCATTCTGGCGCCGTTCATCTCGGCTCGCCTCGCGCGCTTTCGGTTTCTTTCGATCGCCTTCGTGCTGATGGCGGCATTCATTTTGGTCACGCACGGTAAGAGCTACTATCTGTCCGGAGCCTATCCCACGATGTTCGCGCTCGGCGCCGCGACATGCACCTCGTTGCCGGCCGTACTGGTCGCACTCTGGGCCGCTTTGGCTGCGGCCAACGGCGCGCTTTCGCTGCCGCTCGTCTTACCGGTGCTTCCGCCCGATCGTCTGGAACGAATGCTCGACCACATGGCGTTTCGTCCACCGCCGGTCGAAGCCGCCGGGATCGGCGCGCCGCTCATGCAGATGCTCTCCGACGAGTTCGGTTGGCCCGAGCTCGCGCGCGACGTCGAAAACGCATACCACGCCCTGCCGCCCGCCGATCGCGCGAAGGCGGCCATCTTTGCATCGAACTACGGCGAGGCCGCGGCCATCGATTTCTACGGCACCGGTCTACCGCCGGCGCTGAGCGG
>Ga0187783_10000251_pt1 | contig 40521 bp, 24 predicted proteins | sample 1015_SJ02_MP02_2_FD_132471 | JGI IMG/M metagenome (GOLD analysis project Ga0187783, IMG submission 132471) | Tropical peat soil microbial communities from peatlands in Department of Meta, Colombia - 1015_SJ02_MP02_20_MG | ecosystem: Environmental > Terrestrial > Soil > Wetlands > Peat | place... | reverse complement strand
CGAGCTGAAGAACACGATCAACACGATGGTGGACCAGCTGAATGCGTTCGCGGGCGAAGTGACGCGCGTGGCGCGCGAGGTCGGCACCGAAGGCGAGCTGGGTGGTCAGGCGCAAGTGCCCGGCGTGGCAGGCACGTGGAAGGACCTGACCGACTCGGTGAATTCGATGGCCGGCAACCTGACGGGTCAGGTTCGCAACATCGCCGAGGTGACGACCGCCGTCGCGCGCGGCGACTTATCGCGCAAAATCACGGTGGACGTGAAGGGCGAAATTCTAGAGTTGAAGAACACCATCAACACGATGGTGGACCAGCTGAATGCGTTCGCGGGCGAAGTGACGCGCGTGGCGCGCGAGGTCGGCACCGAAGGCAAACTAGGCGGCCAGGCGCAGGTGCCCGGTGTGGCGGGGACGTGGAAGGACCTAACCGACAACGTGAACTTCATGGCCAGCAACCTGACGGGACAGGTTCGGAACATCGCGGAAGTGGCGACTGCGATCGCGAGCGGCGATTTGTCGCGCAAGATCACGGTGGACGTGCGCGGAGAAATTCTGCAACTGAAAGAAACGCTGAACACGATGGTGGAGCAGTTGCGGTCCTTCGCCGCCGAAGTGACGCGCGTGGCGCGCGAAGTGGGCACCGAAGGCAGACTTGGCGGACAGGCCAACGTCCCTGGCGTGGCGGGAACGTGGAAAGACCTCACGGATTCCGTAAACGCGATGGCCGGCAACCTGACGGCTCAAGTTCGCAACATCGCCGAGGTGACGACCGCCGTGGCTCGCGGCGACTTGTCGCGCAAAATTACGGTAGACGTGAAGGGCGAAATCCTTGAGCTGAAGAACACGATCAACACGATGGTGGACCAGCTGAACGCGTTTGCGGCGGAGGTGACGCGCGTGGCCCGCGAGGTCGGAACCGAGGGCCGCCTCGGCGGCCAGGCCATGGTGGCAGGCGTGGCGGGAACGTGGAAGGACCTGACCGACAACGTTAACGTGATGGCTGCAAACCTGACCGAACAGGTTCGAGGAATCGTGAAGGTAGTCACGGCGGTCGCGAACGGCGAGTTGACGCAGAAATTGACGGTGAACGCGAAAGGCGAAGTCGCCGCACTCGCCGACACGATCAACAACATGACGGACACGCTCGCGACCTTCGCGGATCAGGTCACGACCGTCGCCCGAGAAGTCGGCGTCGAAGGCCGGCTCGGAGGGCAAGCCAACGTGCCAGGCGCCGCCGGCACGTGGAAGGACCTGACCGGTAACGTCAACCTTCTGGCGGACAACCTGACCAACCAAGTGCGCGCGATTGCGGAAGTCGCCACCGCCGTCACCAAGGGCGACTTAACTCGTTCGATTCAGGTGGAAGCGCGCGGTGAAGTCGCCGATCTGAAAGACAACATCAACACGATGATCGACAACCTGAGGCTCACGACCGATCGCAACAACGAACAGGACTGGCTGAAAACGAACCTTGCGCGCTTCACCAGCATGTTGCAGGGCCAGCGCGACCTAACCACCGTGGGCCGGATGATGCTTTCCGAACTCGCTCCGCTCGTCAACGCCCAGCAAGGCGTCATTTACCAGATGCAGGACGAGGAAACGGGCGAGATGGTGCTGCTCTCGGCATTCGCCGACAACGAGTCGCACGGCCACGTGCAGCGCTTCCACGTCGGCGAGGGCCTCGTCGGTCAGTGCGCCGCGGAACGCCGCCGCGTCCTGATCACGGAATTGCCGGACCGGACGGTTCCGATTCGCTCGGGACTGTTCGAGGCTGTACCGCGCAACGTCATCGTACTCCCCGTTCTATTCGAGGACCGCGTGAAGGCCGTGATCGAGCTTGCGTCCCTCAGCACATTTACGGCGTCGCAATTGGCCTTCCTCGAGCAACTCACGGCGAGCATCGGCATCGTGCTCAACAGCATTGAGGCGACGATGCAGACGGAAGGCCTCCTGAAGCAGTCTCAGCAGTTAGCGATCGAGCTGCAGACCCAGCAGAAGGAGTTGCAGCAGACCAACGAGCAGCTTGGACAGAAGGCGCAGCAGCTCGCGGAACAAAACGTGGAGGTAGAGCGCAAAAACCAGGAAATCGAGCAGGCTCGCCGCGCGCTGGAGGAGAAGGCGAAGGAGCTCGCTCTCACGTCGAAATACAAGTCCGAGTTCCTGGCGAACATGTCGCACGAGTTGCGCACGCCGCTCAACAGCATCTTAGTCCTGGGGCAGCAGCTCGGAGACAACCCCGACAAGAATTTGACGCCGAAACAGGTTGAATTTGCGCGCACGATTCACGGCGCCGGCACCGACTTGCTTAACCTGATCAGCGACATTCTCGATCTGTCTAAAATCGAATCTGGCACCGTATCGGTCGAAGCCGAAGAGATCGGGTTTGCCAGCCTTCTGGAGATGGTGGCTCGCCCATTCCGTCACGAGGCCGAGAACCGCCGCCTGACGTTCGAGATTCAATCCGACCCAAGCCTTGGGCGGAGCCTTGTTACGGACTCTAAGCGTCTCCAGCAGGTGCTCAAGAACCTGTTGTCGAACGCGTTCAAGTTCACCGAGCAGGGAACTGTGCGGCTCACAGTCCGCCGGGCAACAAACGGCTGGAGCGAAGGACATCCGGTGCTCGACGGTGCGGCTTCCGTAATCGCTTTTGAGGTAACCGATACGGGCATCGGGATTCCGCAAGAGAAGCAGCGAATTATTTTCGAGGCGTTCCAGCAGGCGGACGCTGGGACAAGCCGCAAATACGGCGGCACCGGCCTCGGTCTGGCCATCAGCCGCGAATTGGCCAGCCTGCTGGGAGGCGAAATTCAGCTTCGCAGTGCGAGCGGGAAGGGCAGCACGTTCACGCTCTATCTGCCGCAAACGTACGTTGGCCCATCCACTGGAGTGGCGCCTTCAGACCGTGCGGCATCTTCGCCAGCTTCTCCAATGCAGTTGACGACTGTCGTTTCGGCCGAGCGCGTGGCCGAACAGATTTCAGACGACCGCGACAATCTGGAGCCGGAGGATGCGGTGCTGTTGGTTGTCGAGGACGACCCGCACTACGCCCGCGTGCTCTCCGATCTGTCGCGCGATATCGGTTTCAAGGTACTGGTTGCGACGCGAGGCGCCGAAGCGCTGACACTCGCCCGCGACTTCCATCCAACCGCGGTCTCGCTGGATGTCTTTCTGCCGGACATGCTGGGTTGGACGGTCTTGAACCACCTGAAACAAGATCCAGCCACGCGGCATATTCCCGTACAAATGTTGACGCTCGATGAAGATCGTCAGCACGGGCTCGCACGCGGCGCCTTTGCATTCACGACAAAGCCGACGACGCCAGAGGGCCTGATCGCGGCGTTGTCGCGCATCAAGGAATATGCAGCACAGCCGAGGAAGCGGCTGCTGGTGGTCGAGGACAATCCCGCCGAGCAATTGAGTATCCGGGAACTGCTCGGCTACGAGGATATTGACGTTTCGGTTGCAGCGAGCGGCGAGGAGGCTCTGGAGGTGATCCGAAAGGAGACGTTCGATTGTGTGGTTCTCGACCTGCGGCTTCCAGACATGTCGGGCTTCGACATTTTGGAGCAGCTGCGCGACACCCCTGAATTGAGCGAGCTGCCGGTCGTAGTCTTCACCGGAAAGGAATTGTCTCCCGAGGAGGACGCGCGGTTGCACACCTTGGCACGCAGTGTCGTGGTGAAAGGCGTTGAGTCGCCGGAGCGGTTGCTCGACGAAACGTCTTTGTTCCTGCATCGCGTGGTAGCGAACCTGCCTAAAGAAAAGCAAACAATGCTCGATCGGCTGCATCGTTCAGATGAGGCGCTGATAGGCAAGAAGGTGTTGATCGTTGACGACGACGTTCGAAATATCTTCGCGCTGAGCAGCGTACTTGAGCGACGCGGAATGACGGTTCTCACGGCAGGCACGGGCCGTGAAGCGATCCAGACGCTCGAATCAACGTCTGATCTGGCAATCGTGCTGATGGACATCATGATGCCCGAAATGGACGGCTACGAAACGATGCAGGTGATTCGGCAGAATCCGTCGTTCCGTCGGCTCCCGATCATTGCGCTGACCGCTAAAGCGATGAAGGGTGATCGCGAGAAGTGTCTCGAGGCCGGCGCATCTGAATATTTGGCCAAACCGGTGAATACAGATCAACTGCTGTCGGCGCTGAGGATGTGGCTGCATCGCTGATTCGGATGGCCTGGTGAAATCGAAGGAGGCGAACGCGTGAGCGAGCGGGAGAAGGTCAACATTCTCATGGTGGATGATCAGCCCGCTAAGTTACTGAGCTACGAGGCGATCCTCGGGGAGCTCGGTGATAATCTCATCAAAGCAACTTCCGCCACCGAAGCGCTCGAGCAGCTCCTGAAGAACGATATCGCCGTCGTGCTCATGGACGTGAGCATGCCGGAACTCGACGGCTTCGAGCTTGCGGAAATGATCCGCCAACACCCTCGGTATTCGAAGACGGCCATTATTTTCATTTCCGCCGTGCACTTGACGGACTTGGACCGGCTGAAGGGATACGCGCGGGGTGCGGTCGACTATATTTCTGTTCCTGTGGTGCCGGAACTGTTGCTTGCGAAGGTGAGTGTTTTCGCTGAGCTGCACCGCAAGACGAGGGAACTGCAAAACCTAAACGAAGAATTGCGCCGCCTCTCGGCAAGCTTGATCACCAGCCAGGACGATGAGCGCCGGCGTATCGCTCGCGAGTTACACGATGGACTTGGTCAGGATTTGGTCGCCGCCAAGATGACGCTGAATCCCATTCTGCAGAAGGAAATCCCGGCCCAGATGGTGCAGCAGGCCGCATCGGACGCAAATGTGTTGATCGATCATGCCATCCAGAAGGTTCGAAGCATGACGCATCTTCTGCACCCTCCGATGCTCGAGGAAATTGGTTTGCACTCCGCGCTTCAGTGGCTACTGGAGGGGTTCTCGAAGCGTAGCAGCATCGAGACGGCCGTGGACGTGCAGCCAATCGACTTTCCACGTCTAGCGCCCGGGCTCGAAACCGCTATCTTTCGGATTGTGCAGGAGGCGCTCACGAACGTATTTCGTCACGCGGGCGCGACGAAGGCCTGGGTCACACTGATTTGGGAGGAAGGGCGCGTCATCGCGAGCGTGCGTGACGACGGCAAAGGAATCTCGGATCGAATCGCCGAATTTCAGCCCGCAAGCGTCGGTATCGGCATTGGAGGGATGCGGCAACGGGTCAAAGAATTTGGCGGCGAGTTGTGCCTGCGTAATTTATTCCCCGGCACTCTCGTCGAAGTCGTGATCCCAGTTAAGTCGTCGCCTCAAGAAGGAGAGCCTGCGATCGCCGGCTCGGGTAACGATTCAGGAAATGGCAACGGCTTGGCATTAACGCAGCCCTTGGATCAAGCAGCCGCCAACAGCGCGACAGGGAAACGCCTGAGCACTTCGTAAACAGGAATTGACCGAGCATCCTGTTTTAAAGCAGCATCCAAAAGGTCTCCCGTAAACAGGTTGATCCATCCCACCGGCGCACATTTTGGCAGCGAGATAGCTGTTTCCGCCCAAAAATCGACTGAAGGCAGCGCATCTTCTGGAGTGTAGGTGTTCGCGAGCCATCTAGGCGCGACGGCAATCGCGTACTCCTTCCCATGGCGGCGTGAGATCGAGACTATGTTTTCGCTCCGTGGCCCCTCGGCAATAATGGGAGAACATTCACCGTCGAGAAAGAGTTCGGGATGGCGCATGCGGTGCTGCAAGGCAGTTCGAATGACGTGCTGTTTGATCTTTCCGTCCGGCCAATTCTGCAAAAGCGAAGCTGCGTCCCCTCTGCCACAATCCTCAGCCAAAAACCGCTTTCCTGAGGCGAAGTCGACCGTGCCGCGGTTGTCCGGATCAACCAAGTGAAAATCCCATAGCTCCGATCCCTGATAGAAGTCCGGCACGCCCGGCGAGACAATTTTTAATAACGCCTGGCTGAGGCCGTTGATCATGCCGCACCAAGCGACGCGCCCCTGAAATTTCATGAGATCCGTCAAGAATGGCGATGACGCATCCTTGCAAAGAATTCGCTGGACGAAGCCAGTCACAGCGCGCTCGTATTCCTGATTCGGCTCAATCCACTGCGTGTGAACCTTGGCTTCGCGAAGCGCCTTCAACATGTAGTTCTGCACGCGTTTCGTGATCGCACACGGATCGCTGGCGCCGATCATGCCAACGAGCGTCTGGTAGATGAGATATTCTTCGTTGGCATCCGGAACAGTGGCTCCATTGATCATTTGTTTGCGAGAAGCATTTTGTTTTGCCCATTCAGAAATTTTCGCTCCCCACTCCTCAGGTATTTCGGAAAGCACGTTCAGGCGCGCCCTCAAGTCTTCGCTTCGTTTAGTGTCGTGCGTTTCGGTGGTATTGATCGTTTTGGGCCAGCGCAGCTGACGTTTGCGGGCGAAATCACAAAAGTTCTCGCGAGAGATGGTTCGAGACGACTCGGGATCGCCGCCTACCTCATCCAAAGAGCAGAGTGGGTAATAGACATACAGCGCGGTGTCCTCGAGTCCTTTCGCGACAATCGGACCAGTGAATTGCTGCCAGCGCGTTACGAATGACAGCCGCTCTTCAAGCTGCTCCGGTGTGATATGCACCGGATTCGCCAGCGTGAGCACATCGCGAAGAAAATCGAAACAGACTTGGCTCAATTGTGGGCGCTTCGCTTGCGCGGCCTCCAGAGCCTTTTCGATCGTGCATTTCATTGAGGCCGGCACCTCGAGAGTTCTGATATAAGTGCGATAAGCGGGCATGCACGCGGTTACCTCGGTTAGCCCTTCGATTAGGTCCAGTCTTGAGACGTTGCGTGCATAGCGGTCGCTCGCTGCGAGCTCCACAAGCCGTCGAGCCAAGCCACGCACTTCAACCCGCAGGAGGGAATTCATCACGAGCTTCTTTTTTTCGTAGAGTATTTCCGTGAAATCGAGCTTCTTGCCGAGAAAGCCCGAATAGATCTTCTCGATCTGCTCGCAGCCGTCCCGGTTCACGAAAACGCCGTTCAAATGGTTAAGGTATTCGTAGCCGGTAGTGCCGGAAATAGGCCAGTCGTTAGGAAGGTCTTCTCCTTGGGCAAGGATTTTCTCGACAACCACGTAGGGAGGTTTCGCCCTTGGCTCGAGCGTTTCTGCCACTCTCCGGTTCAAGCGAGTGAGATATCCTTCCGGGTCGCGCAGACCGTCGATGTGATCCACCCGCAGTCCGACTCGCAACCCAAGGCTCGCTCCCCTCGCAAGTATTCTGAAAATCTGGTCGTGTGTCGCTGTGAAAACCACCGGATCTTCGACACGAAGTCCCACCAAGTCCGAAATGGCGAAAAAGCGGCGATAATTGATTCCTTCGTTCGGGTCCTGCCAATACGCTAAAAGATAGTGCTGCTGGCCGAGCAGTTGTTCCATCAAGCAAAAGCTCGCGGCGTTTCCTGGGGTTCCATTGAAATCTTTCACACTGGATTCGATTCCATCCGCGATCGCTTTGTGTTCCGAAGCTAATGTTCGTAAGCGATCGCGCATTGCATCCAGTTTTGGGCGCTGTTCGGCTGCCGTTGCGGAGCCGCCGCCGGGTCTGAATGCTGCGAGGCCCGCGAGAATTCCCAAAAATTCCTGAAACTCGGCCGATTCTTTGCCGAGGGTTTTGCCAATTTCGTCTGCAGGGCGACTCAGAATTTGGTGATAGGACTCCGGAGCAACAGGAACTGTCGATTCATAGTAATGAACAAAAAACTTGCCATTCTCGAAAGCTAGCCGAAGCAGGCCCTGGTCGAGTGTTTCGCCGAACGGCCGGCCCAGAATTGGCAAGAGCACTTTTCGATTCAGAGTGCGAGACGGAGGTTCCCAGTCGATGTCGAAATAAGACGCGTAAACAGATTGCCTGCCGTTCTCGAGTACGTCCATCCACCACGGATTCTCGCTGCTCGCGGCCATGTGATTCGGCACAATATCGAGCAGCAAGCCCATGTCCCGCTTTACAAGCTCCGCCAGCAGTCTCTCGAATTCCTGTTCGGAGCCGATCTCAGGATCGATTCGCGTGGGGTCAGTAACGTCGTACCCGTGTCCGCTACCTTTGCGGCTAGTCAAAATCGGCGAAGCGTAAACGTCGGTGATTCCCAGTGCGGAGAGATAGTCGAGCAGGTTAATCGCGTCGACGAAGCGAAACTTACTGTTGAATTGTAAGCGATAGGTCGAAACTGGACTAAGAAGCTGCATGACTCATCGCCAGGCTGCCCTGTATCTTCAGCCCTTCTCGCAAAGCGCAAAGGTCGCTGAGGAATGTCTTTTTTGCCGGGTCGCTTTCCCGATTCGCAGCGCGACAATCGTCCAAGGCCTTAACCAGCGATGCGTATGAAATATTTTGAACTTCGAGGAGGACGACTGGAAAAGGCAAGGCCAGCGCAATATCCAGCAGCTTCTTGAACCGATGCACCGCTTCCGGCGAGTCGGGATGTTCGGCGAATTGTGTTGCCTGGCTCTCCAGCTTTCTTCGTACGGCGAATTCTAAAGTGGTTGCGTCGAGCTCGATCTTTGAATCGACCGCTTCTCGCAACAAGCCCTGAATCTTCTCCGCGTCGGGATCAGACTGTTCAAAGGCTTCGCGGAGCTGGCTATTGAGAGCCACTTGCGCAGCGAACATCAACGAGCGGGGCACAGGGATTCCGAGCCCACGAAGGAAACGAATTAACGGTGCGTTTGTTTGATAAATCGAGCGATACGCGGCTTCGGTGGTATCGATGGATTCGTTGAGGATTTGTCGCGTGATCTTGCGCTGTTCGTCATGGAAGAGAGATTTAAGGGTGAACGTTTTCTTGTCAAAGTCGGCGTCGAGATCGCGAATGATTTCCGCTGTATCGGCATGAGAGAAAAGTTCCTTTAGCTTGGTGCGCTCTCCTGCGTCCTTTTCGGGGGCTCCCGGCCGGACGCCGCCGAGCAGATTGTGGTCGCCGAGATGCAGCACGGCAAACGAGAAATCATCCGCTTCATGTGTGATTTTGGAGCTGAAACGGGCGCTGCCTGTGGCAAGGCGCAACTTGCCCTCTACATCGATGCTGAAGTCGTGCCGGTCAACGTCGTAACAATAGATTTGCGCCTCCGGTTCGTAATTTTCGAAAAGGGAACTGATCGCGTAGTGGGCCGCGACCTTAGACATATCAACGTAGGCCGGCGTGACCCAGTTCTCATACATCTGGGCGCCATTGCCTTTGTCTGGCAGGTTCGACTTTGCTGCGCTCAAACGCTGCAGGAATTCCGGTTCGAACGATCCTCCGGTGCACTCTTGCGCCAGTCTGATAGCGCGGCCCGCGTAGTGGATCACCTGAACAGTTTCAATTCCAGAGAGTTCGTCGAAAAACCATCCACAGCTGGTATACATCAGCATGGTGTGCCGTTGCATCTCCAGCAGCTTGAGAGCTTTCACTTGCTCTTGGGGATTCAACTCGTGAGTTGCATGTTGCCGAAAGAAAGCCATCACAGACTCATTCGAGCGGTCCAAAATCACACGAATGTAGTCGTTGCGAGCATCCCAGGGGCTTTTTAGCAGCGGTCCGGCGTGTTCCTCGTAGACTTTTACAAGAGTGTCCCGCAGCCAATCGAGAGCCGCCCGCAAAGGAGCGCGCCATTCCTGATTCCACTCCGGATGGCCGCCGGAATTGCAGCCACAATTGGATCGCCATCGCTCGATACCGTGGACGCAACTCCATGAGCTGTCGTCGACGATTTCTGCGAAGTGATCGGGCGGGAACTGCTCCAGAAATTGCCCGTAGTTCGTGAGTTGCGTGTCTTTTTCGGCGTCAATCTTTTTTAGAGCGTAGGAAAGCGCCATTTCTCCGTGTTTATGATGGTGTCCGTAGCTTTCCCCATCTGTAGCTATGTGAACCAGCTGCGTCCAAGTGCGAGTGTCGGAAAACCCGGAGGTCAAACGGTCCGCAAAGTGCTCCCCGTTGTCCAATAGTCTTTCAAACGCCACAGCTTGCGAAATCGGGCCGTCGTAAAAGAAAACGTTGATCGTTTTGCGCGATAGGAGTTGCACCAAATACGCGCGGCTCGGGTCGATTCGATCACCAGTGACATCGACCCATTTCCTGCCCCCTCTTCGACGCACGCGCTTCGCCTGTCGCGGGGCTAAGATCGTGAAAAGAATTCCGTTCTCGGCCAGCACCTCGAGCGTCTCGGTGTTCACAGCGGTCTCCGGAAGCCACATCCCCTCAGGCTTCCTCTTGAACCTGTGCTTAAAATCCTCAATGCCCCACTTGATCTGTGTGACCTTGTCGCGCTGATTCGCCAACGGCAAAATCATGTGGTTGTAACCCTGCGCGATCGCGGAGCCGTGCCCCCCGAATCTTTGCTTGCTTTCCTCGTCGGCCTGCAGAATCGATTTGTAAACCTTGGGCTGTTTGTCCTCGATCCAGGAAAGCAGTGTCGGACCGAAATTAAAACTCATGTGCGCGTAGTTGTTGACAACCTCGGCGATCTCCCCCTTGCCATTCAAGATCCGAGACCATCCATTGGGACCATAACATTCGGCGCTAATACGCTCGTTCCAGTCGTGGTAGGGATAAGCGGAGTCTTGAACCTCGATCGCCTCCAGTGAAGGGTTTTCCCGGGGCGGCTGATAGAAATGGCCGTGGACGCAGACGTATCTCATGTTTTTTCCTTACTCCACGCTCTCGTTTTGCAACACCAGGAAAGATTGCGGTAGCAGCTGGATTCGATCGTCGCCGTCGTTGCCCGGACCGCGCCATTTCGTATCGGACGAGCAGAGGATCCTCGCCCAGCCGCCCACTCCGGATTCAGTCTCGAACTCCGCGGTCTCTTCCAACATTTCATCCCCGAAATTGAACAGCATCGTCAACGCCTCACTGCCACGCGTGCGAAGCAGAATCAGCACCTTTTTTGATTCGTCTGAAATCACCTGCCAATGTCCGTCGCCCGCCAGATCATGTTCGCGGCGCAGCCGCAGCAGTTCCTGATAGAAGCGCCGCGTGGTTCTGTGCGGTTCTTTGTCGTACGAGTGATGAAGTCTCGATCGTTCGAAAGTGCCCGGATCCTGCGGGTCAGGAATGTCGTCGTGCCAGCCGAACTCGACGAATTCCGCGCGGCGGCCTTCGCGAACCGCCCTGACAAGGTCGGGATCGCCGTGATCCGTGAAATAGAGAAAGGGCGCCATCTCTCCGTATTCTTCGCCCATGAAGATGAGAGGAACGAAAGGAGAGAGCAACGTGACACCGGCGGCGAGTTTCTGAGACTCGAAGCCGACCAGTTCAGACAGCCGCTCGCCGCAAGTCCGGTTTCCAACTTGGTCGTGATTCTGGCTGTACACAACGAGTCGCGAACGGGCAAAATCCTGTGCCGAATTGCCATGCCGAGTTTTCCGGAACTTTGAGTATTGGCCGCTGTAAAGCCATCGTCTCTTGATTACCGTCGCGAGATCCGCGGTCGTGCCGAAATCGCGGTAATACCCGTTGCTTTCGTGCGTGAGCAGCGTGTGGACCGAGTGATGAAAGTCGTCATTCCATTGCGCCGCGATTCCGTAGCCACTCTTGTCTCGTGAACGCAGAACTTTTGAATCGTTCAGATCGCTTTCAGCAACGAGAATCAGCTCGCGGCCAAGGCGCTTTCCCGCCTCGACCACATGCTCTTGCAACTCGCCGAGAAACGGTGAGGCGCTGAAGTCGAAGATTCCGTGAATCGCATCAAGCCTCAAAACGTCGATGTGATACTTCTCGAACCATTGGATGGCGTTGTCGATGAAGAATCGGCGGACCGCCTCGCTGTCAGGCCCGTCAAAGTTTAGAGCTTCCCCCCAGGGAGTCTTGTAGCGGCGCGTGAAATATGGACCAAAGTCTGCGAGATAATTCCCTTCGGGACCCATGTGGTTGTAGACGACGTCTAGTGCCACGGCGAGTCCGTGCCCGTGTGCCGCGTTTACTAGCCGCTGCAGCGCGCCCGGTCCCCCATAAGTATTTTGCACAGCGTAGGGGTACACGCCGTCGTAGCCCCAATTGTGGGCACCAGGGAACTGCGCCACGGGCATCAATTCGATCGTAGTCACTCCCAACTCCGCCAGCTTCGGCAAGTATTCGTGCAGCGCGTCGAACGTTCCTTCACGCGTGTACGTCCCGACGTGCAGTTCGTAGAAAACCGTATCTTTCAGTGCGGGCGCGCGCCACTCTGAATCTGTCCACACGAAATCGTCGAGGTCGACAACCTGTGAACGCCCATGCACACCTTCGGGTTGAAATTTGGACGCGGGATCGGGCCGCTCACTCGTCTTCAGCGTGCCGTCCTTTTCGGCATGTAGCGCGTACATATACCGGCAGTCGTCCGGCAGGTCCGCGACCTCAGCGAGGAAGTAGCCAAGCTCGACCCTTTCCATTTCCAGAGTCAGGCCGCTTTCGGCGCGCGGCTTGGGTGACTGTGGTCCAGCCGAGAAACTTGCGGAAGCAGCGGCCATCATTGGCGCCCCGAATAACTGAAGTTGAATCCGCTTGTGGCGCGGGCCCCAAACCGCGAATTGCCATCGTCCATTGGGGCATCGGTTCGCACCAACGGGAACGCTCATCTGATCAAGTCGGTCCCTGTTGGACCCGAAAGTGTTGTTTCGCAAAGGCCAACCTTGCGAAGGATACGTGAACTTGCCGAGGACGGTTATCAGGTCAAACCTGTACCTAGCCGCTTGTCGCCCCGCGACAAAAACCCAGCAAAAGGAAGCCGCTTCAGGGGTGGTAGCCGTGCCCTGAAGCGGCAGGTTCAAGTTTCACGCTGATTCGCGGATACGGCGCGGGGCGCCTAATTACCGCTGCCTTTAGAGCCAGCGACAAACAACGCAATTCCACCAACAAGCAGGATGCCTCCGACTACTGGCGGCAGCGGCACCGAGTGTTTCTGGTCCTTTGTCGCATGCAGTGATCCAATGTCGACGACTTTCTTGCGCGTTGTGTATGTGAATCCCTGATACGCGAGCGATACGATGCCGAGCACGATGAGTACGAGCCCAGCGATTGTCGCTGTTTTCATGTTTGCTCCTGGGGTCAAGTCCACCATCGACCCTTAGCCGTTTTGGTGTTTAGTGGCCGATATATACGCCGACATCGAACTGGCTGTGATCCCAATCCGAGTGATGATCGCGGCACCACTGCCGCGCTGCCTCCATTTTTTCGCGATCGTGTTGCACTTGTGGGCTATCGGGGCCGTGCCGAGCTACATCGTGATCGATCTTCGCTTTTGCGGACTCCAGCCGCCTGTGGCAGGCATCGCGGTCATCCGCTCGCGCCGAGCTCGCGACAAGCGCTAGGCTCGACGCTAATGCGAGACTTAACCCTAAACGGGCAAACTTTGTCTTCACGGGGTCTCTCCTCGCTTTCTGAGTTTCTTAAGTCTTCTGACATCGATCCGGTAAACGCGGACTCTCGCACTTGTGTACGCCGGCTGGTGCGCCTTTCCAATCCATCGAAACCCCTAAAAGAGAACTTGTTAAATCTCGACTCGATCCGAAACACGAGAGTTAAGCGGGCCGCACCTGGGGCTACTTCCTAGCCTCAATCGGGAATAGACGTTTTCCTTGGCGGAGGGCCTCTAAGAGGCAGCCCTAGCTACAGTTTTTTATGTATACCTTCGACGGGGCACCAATGCGGTAAGATGTGCGCTTGACTGATGCTCGTACCCCCAATCCTTTAGTCTCTTAGGAGCGAGCCGTACGATGAGTTTGAGGAACGTTGCGACAGCGCGCAAGGAGTCGTGCGCACCGACAGCCGAAATGATCGATGAGAAAGCTGGCCATGTGGTCCAGTTCTACAAGGAAGATCACTCCTTGTTGGACGCTCTGAGCCGATACATTGGCGACGCGCTAAAGAGTGGCGATGCCGCCGTGGTGATCGCCACTCAGACCCACACCGAAGCGCTCACGCGAGAGCTGATCGCCTCAGGTATTGATGTCTCGGCGGCCACGAAGGAAGGACGCTACCTCACGTTTGAAGCTGCCGACACTCTTTCGCAGATTCTGTTAGCCGGCATGCCGGACGCAGACCGCTTCAGCAGGGTAATCGGCGGGATCATTGAGAGAGCGAAAGCTGCGGCCAAGCCCGACCGGCCCTGGGTTGCCGTCTTCGGCGAAATGGTCGCGTTGCTCTGGGCGGAGGAAAAACGCGACGCCGCCATTCGCCTAGAGGAGTTGTGGAACGAATTCGCGAAGACAACTCTGTTTTCGCTTCGCTGCGGGTACCCCATCAACGGTTTTCCTTTCAAAGAGACGGGTGCTTTCCTCAATATTTGCGATCAACACACCCGGGTAATTCGGGAAGAGAATCACGCGACGCTTCCGAGCGAGGAAGAGCGCCTGCGAAGCATCGCGGCGCTGCAGCAGAAGCTCGAGCTCCTTGAAAAGCAGAAGTCGCTCTATGAAGCGCAGCTGCAACTGAAGCTTCTCGTCGAAGCTGTTCAGGACTATGCCATCTTCATGCTCGATGCCACCGGCCATGTTCGCAGCTGGAATTCGGGGGCGCAGCGTATCAAGCAGTATCAAGCCTCAGAAATCATAGGGAGGAATTTTTCCTGTTTTTATTTGGAAGAAGACGTGAAGGCCGGGAAGCCACAGCGAAACCTGGAAATCGCAGCGCGTGATGGCCGCGTCGAAGATGAGGGCTGGCGTGTTCGCAAGGACGGCTCCACGTTCTGGGCCAACGTAGTCATCACCGCGCTCAAGGACGATACCGGCAAGCTGGTCGGGTTTGGAAAAGTCACCCGAGATGTCACCGACAGGATGCGTGCGCAGAGAGCCCTCGAAGAATCGCAGCGAAGACTGCAGGACTCCGAAAAATCGTTGCGCCAACTTTCCCTCCACTTGTTGCGAACGCAAGACGAGGAACGCCGGCGTATCGGTCGTGAGCTTCACGACAGTCTTGGGCAATACCTGTCCGTGCTGAAGATGAAGCTCGACACGCTGGTGCGCAGAAGCAACGGAAATGAGAATGATGATGGGGCCGAACTAAAACAGTGCGTTCACTTGATCGACGATGCGGTAAAGGAACTTCGCACCATCTCGTATCTTTTGTATCCTCCGATGCTGGAAGAGATGGGCCTTAAATCCGCAATCCCCTGGTATCTCGAGGGGTTCCAGAAACGCAGCGGAATCACGACCACGTTTCAAATTTCGCCGGACTTCAGGCGGCTGCAAGGCGATGTTGAGCTCGCTCTCTTCCGGGTCTTGCAGGAAGCGCTCACCAATGTGCACCGCCATTCCGGCAGCGCAACGGCTGACGTTTGCTTGACCTCCCACAATTGCGATGTCGTACTGTCGATCAGTGATCGCGGCCAGGGCATCCGTTCCCCGGCCTACGATACGACTTCGCCCGATTGGGCAAGCTCGCTAGGTGTGGGATTGCGCGGCATGAACGAGCGCATGCGGCAGCTTGGTGGCACTCTGGACGTTATTTCCAGCCCCAATGGAACCACTGTCAAGGTGACGGTTCCGATCAATCCACCACCCCAAGACCAAGGAAGTTCGTCCTGATAACGATCGAACCACCATTCAGCCCGGGAGAGCTTCCAATGGCCCCCAAAATTTTAGTTGTTGACGATCATGAAATTGTCCGCGAAGGGATCCGCACGCTGATTGGTAGATCCAGGCCCGACTGGATTATTTGCGGCGAGGCTTCTAACGCCAAGCAGGCGCTCGAAGCCGTGAAGGGACTGAATCCCGATATCGTGATCCTCGACATAACCATGCCTGGTACGAGCGGGCTCGAAGCGGCTATGGAGATGGCAAAATCGAGGGCTCACTGCAAGATCTTGATGTTTACGATGCACGAGTCCGAGAGGCTGGCAACCGAGGTTCGGAACGTTGGGGCGCAGGGATATGTCCTAAAGTCGCAAGCGGCGCGCGACCTCGTACTGGCGATCGAAAGTATCCTGCGCGGCGGCACATTTTTTGGCGCGCCCTCGGAACACCAGGGATCGTCCCAGGACAAACCCCAAGGTGGCCTGGTGTTCTGCAAGCGTCTCGTGCATGCGATTGCACGGGGAGCCTCCATCCAAAGACTGTGCGGCGACGCCAGCTCTTAACCCGTGGCGTATTGGCCGATCGAAACCGGCTAGCCAGTTGAAAGTTTGTCTTTTTTGGGACCGTCTGGCGGCGTGGAGTCTTTCGCCTGCGACCTTTTCGGTACCGTCGCTTCCCGATTTGCCTCGATCGTGACCTCGACAGGAGCGCCCTCCTTCAGCTTCACCTCGTGGCCGTTGGGGTCCGTCAAAGTGTTTTCAACTCGGATTTCACGGTACAGGTCGTCGGCTCCTTGCACGGCAATTTGCGCCTTCTCTGGCTGGCTGGGGACAACCGGAGGAATGATTTTCTCGACAGTGCCCGGCAGAGTTACTGTCGGCTTGTCTGTCGAGTCCCGCTTGTCTTTTTCTTCAATCATGAAACATAGCTCCAGTCATCGCAGCAGTCCCAAGTATATCGCTACATACCCGTACGGATGTTTGGCAATGCCGGTTGGGTACTGGGCAGACTACCATGGGTCGTGGTTTCTATCCAGTGCCCTGGATGACTGAGCCGTCCGGGGTCCTCATCTCGTTGGGGTGTTCATCTGTGATTGGGTGTTTGGCGGTCAGCGCCTCGTCGACCTCGATACCCCATCCTGGCTTCTCGCTGATCCATGCATAACCGTCTCTGATCTCGGCGCAGCCTTGAAACACATCTTGCACGAGCGGCGGGTAGTCAAAGTGTTCGTGAATGCCGAAATTACTGTTAGTCAGATCGAGCGTCAGATTCGTCATGTGGCCGACCGGAGAGTTCGGGGCTCCGTGCCACGCGAACTTCACCTCGTAATTCTCGGCAAACGCCGCAATTTTTCGCGCCGCGGTAAATCCTCCGATGTGCGAGACATGATGGCGGATGTAGTCGATGAGCCGCCCTTCAACGAGTGGCTGCCACTCATGCGGGTTGTTCCAAAGCTCTCCCACCGCCAAAGGAGTAGAACACTGCTCGCGCACAATCTGGTAGTGGCCGGACTCCTCGGGCGGCAACAAATCCTCGCAATAGAATAGCGGGAACTGCTCCACGTCTTTCGCGAACTTCACGGCGCGTATGCTGTCCAACGCCGAATGAACATCGATTCCCATCCTGATTCCCGGCGGCATTTCCTTCTGGAACGCTTCGCAGGCTGCCAAAATCCTGCGGATTTCCTTGTCGCGATCGAATGGCACTGAGCCGTCGTCGAACTTCGGCTCGCCGTACAGGTTGTTGACGGCGCCGTCGCGAATGAACATCGCGACAAGCACGTTCCGGCATCCTTTCTCCGTCAATTTCATCGCGTTTTCGACAAATTGCTTGCCCGGATCTTGGCCTTGCGAACCCAGACCTGCATGCAGATAAATATCTGCTGCCTCGCGGCATTTGCCTCCAGCCAACTGATAGACAGGCATTCCCGCTTGGCGTCCCTTGATGTCCCAGAGCGCATCACACGCGCCGCCAATGGCCGAGTTCAGGACGGTATCGTTTTTGTAATAGGAGCTCATGTAGCAGATTTGCCAGATTTGCTCGATTCGGTCTGTCGTTCTGCCAACGAGGAGCGGCTTCAAATAATCGTCGACGGCCGCAGCGACCAGCTTGGCTCGGCCGCCTGGATAGGTGGCCGTCGCGCAGCCATACCCATAAAGACCCGCCTGATCGGTCGTGACTTTCACGACCATGGAATCGTTTACCCCTCCGGCTCCGACCTGAATGACGGTGATGTCTTTGATTCGCGGGGCGGGCGTGCCGCGCGTTGCATGATCGACCTGTGTCTGCGTCTCTTGCTCCTTGGCAGTTGGAGCTTGTTCCGCGAAAGCGCCGCTGAACAGGCCTGCTACCGCCGCCCCTCCGCTTGCCATGGCCCATTTGAGCAGTCGGCGGCGCCCTTCAGGGCTTCCGTTCAACCCAGGCCCACTTCGGTTTTTCGATTTGAACTTGCTCATATCTCCCTCGCGAACCGGGTGCAAACGGTGGGACCACCTTGCACTCAAGACTCGCCGCGAATCGTACTCTTTCTCTGGCGTTAGGCACAACGAAGTCGGGTATGAGGACGCGAGAAGGAACTCAGATCTACTTGACCAACGCTGCGGTGGAGGGCAATTGCGAGGTGTCCCAACCTCCGCCGAGCGCCTCGATCAACTGTACGCTGGATGTGATCTGCTGAATCTTCAAGTTCACGAGTGTCTGCTGATTGCTCAGCAAAGTAGTTTGGGCTGTGATCACGTCCAGGTAAGGATCCAAACCCAATTTCCATCGGCTGGTGGCAATCGTCAGATATTTTTGCGAAGAGTTGATGGCAACGTTTTGTTGCTCTATTTCCTGCGAAAGGATGCGCAGCCCTGAGAGATTGTCCTCTACCTGCTGGAACGCTGTGAGCACATTCTGCCGGTAGTTTGCCACCGTCTCGTCATATTGGGACCGATATTGCTGGACTGTCGCTCGGCGCAAGCCGGCGTCGAAAATCGTCTCGGCGGCGCTTGGCCCGATGGACCAAAAACGGCTCGGCCATGTGAACCAATTGCCGATCGAAGACGTTTCGAAGCCTCCCGCAGCGCTCAGGGTGATTGTTGGGAAGTAAGCCGCGCGCGCGATTCCGATCTGCGCGTTCGCTTGTGCCACAAGCCGCTCTTCGGCGGCAACATCCGGACGCCGTTCAAGCAGTTGTGACGGCACGCCGTACGGTATCGGAGGAGGGGCCGTCGCAAGGGCCTTCACCGGAATTGAGAATGTGGACGCCGGTTGGCCCACCAGCATGGCGATCGCGTGCTCGTACTGAGCGCGAAGGATTCCGACATTCGTGTCCTGCGCCTCAGTTGTCTCCAGCTGAGTTTCGGCCTGCGCCACCGTCTCTTCATTATTGATGCCGGTCTGATATAGCACCTGCGTCAACCGCAAAGACTCCTTGTAAGCATCCACGGTGGAATCGAGCAGCTGTTTCAGCGAATCTTGCGAACGAAGATCGAAGTAATCGACAGCCAAGTCCGCCTGCATGCTCAGTCGCGTATTCGCCAAATCGGCCGCGCTCGCCTGCGCGCCATAGGCGCTGGATTTCACGGTATTGCGGATCTTGCCCCACAGGTCCGGCACCCAGGTCGCATCAAATGGTAGCGAAAAATCGTTGAAGGGCTTGGTCACCGGAGTGGTCGGTGTCGTGCCGCCAGCGCCGGAGGAACCATTGAATTCCTTCAGATTCGGCGAGATTCGCTCGCGCGAAATCGAGGGGTCTGTCGTAACCGTTGGGAACAACTGCGAGCGCGCTTCTCGCACCAGCGCCCGCTCGGCCATGAAACTTGCCTCGGCCGCTACGATCGACTGATTCGAGACGTTCACCTGTTCCTCAAATTTGTTCAGTTCCGGCTCATTGAACACTTCCCACCAATTGCCTCGAATCACTGCGTCGCTGGGCTGAGCCAACTTCCAGTTGTCGATGTCCTTCTGATTTTCCGGTGTGACTTCCTTATAGGCGGCGGGTGTTTGCACAGAAGGTGTGTGGTATTTCGGGCCAACCGTGCAACCGCATATCAGAACTGCAACAACGAGAGCATCGATCAGCAGCACCAACCTCATGCGTTTCACGGAGCGACTCGACCGCCTCATTCAGTCCCCCTCCTGGGGCACGGGCCGGATTGCTCTCTTGTGGGAACGCTGCCACCAGATACTGAATCGGTCCATATACAAATAAACGACGGGAGTGGTGTAAAGCGTCAGCATTTGGCTGAAAATGAGTCCGCCGACAATGGTAATTCCCAGCGGCCGCCTCAGTTCCGAACCGACGCCCGTGCCAAGTGCAAGCGGCGTCGCGCCCAGTAGAGCCGCCATAGTGGTCATTAGAATTGGACGGAACCGCAACAAGCAAGCCTGAAAAATGGCATCGCGCGAACTCTTGTGTTCGATTCGTTCCGCGGCCAATGCAAAATCAATCATCAAAATCGCATTTTTCTTCACGATGCCGATCAGCAAGACGATCCCGATTATCGCGATCACGCTAAGGTCCGTCCGAAACAGCATCAGCGCCAGCACCGCGCCCACTCCGGCTGAGGGCAGCGTCGACAAAATCGTAATGGGATGGATGTAACTCTCGTAAAGAATTCCCAAAACGATGTACACCGAGAGAATTGCAGTGATGATTAGCAAAGGTTCCGTTGCGAGTGAGGCTTGATATGCCTGCAGCGTCCCCGAAAACATGCCCCGCACCGTCGCGGGCAGGCCCATGTCTTCTTCCATCTTGTTGATTTCTGAGGCCGCCTGGCTTAGGGCGACCCCGGGCGCCAGATTAAACGACACCGTAACGGAAGGGAATTGCCCCTGGTGGTTCACTGCAAGCGCCGTCGTCGAAGGTGCGAAATGTGTAACTGCACTCAGCGGCACCTGGCCGCCTGTTGCTGACTGGGCGTAAACATCGTCCAATCCGGCTGGGCTTTGCCAGAACTGCGGTGCCACCTCCATCACCACATAGTACTGATTCAGCGGCGTGTACATCGTCGAGACCAGCGCCTGCCCGAACGCGTCGTACAGAGTCTGATCGAGCGTCTCTGGCGTGATTCCCATCCTCGCCGCGGTCGGCCGATCGTACTCCATAAAAGCTTGCAATCCGCCATTCTGTTGATCGGTGTCAACGTCGGTCAATCCCTGCAATTTTTTCATTCGCGCGTACAGAATGGGACCCCACTTGACAAGATCGTTCAGGTTGTCGCTCTGAATCGTGTATTGATATTGCGCGTTGCTCTGGCGGCCACCGATACGGAGATCCTGACCCGCCTGCAGAATGGCTCTCGCCCCAACCACTTGGTTCACTTTCGGCCGAAGCCGGTCGATTACCTGGCTTGAGCTCAGCTTCCGCTCGCTGAGCGGCTTCAATCCGACATATACGTTTGCTTGATTAGTCGAGCTGCCGCCGGTAAACGCCATTACGTTCGCGACGGCAGGGTCAGCCTTGATGATGTTGACGAATCGTCTCGTCAATTGATCCATGGCCTGAAACGAAATGTCCTGTTCGGCGCGCAGCCCGCCCGAAAGGGTTCCGTTGTCTTGAAGAGGAAAGAACCCCTTGGGAACGATGATCAGCAAGTAGATATTAACGGCAACTGTTAGCAGCAGGACGACTAGCGTCAAAGCCGAATGTTCGAGCACCCAGCCCAGAGTTACCTCGTACTTTCCGAGAACCCATGAGAATACTTTTTCGCTTGCCACGTACAGCCGGTTATGCCCATGTGGATTCTCGGGGCGCAGAAATCTGGAACACATCGTAGGCGTCGTTGTGAGAGAAATCAGCAGCGAAACGAGAATGGCTACTGAGAGCGTGACCGCAAATTCGCGGAACAGACGGCCGACGATGCCGCCCATTGCCAGAATCGGAATGAACACGGCAATCAGCGACAGGCTGATCGAGAGCACCGTGAACCCGATCTCCTGCGCTCCGCGAAGGGCCGCTTGCATCGGTGTCATGCCCTGTTCGCGGTATCGTGTGATGTTCTCAATGACAACGATAGCGTCGTCGACGACAAATCCTGTCGAGATCGTGAGTGCCATCAATGACAGGTTGTCGATGCTGTATCCCAACAAATACATAACTCCAAATGTCCCAATCAACGACACCGGCACCGCCACGCTCGGTATCATTGTCGCCCGCGCGTTTCGCAGAAATACGAAAACGACGAAGATAACCAGGCAGATCGAAATCACCAGCGTCCGTTCCACCTCGCTCACCGAAGCTCGGATCACGGTCGTGCGATCGATGACCGTCGTCACATCGATACCCGCGGGAATCGAAGCTTTCAGCGAAGGCATCGCCTTCTTGATTTCCTCAACGGTCCCGATAATGTTGGCTCCCGGCTGGCGGGAGACGATTAGATTCACACAAGGCTTTCCGTTCACGTAACCAGACGTGCGAATGTTCTGGATGGAATCTTCCACATCGGCTACGTCGGACAGTCGAACGGCGGCGCCGTTGTTATACCCAATGACGAGCGGTTTGTAGAATTCGGCTTTCAAGAGCTGATCGTTCGTCAGGATGTCGCGCGTTGTGAAGTCGTCCGCGATCTGCCCCTTGGCTAAATTGGAGTTTTGTGCGCTCAATGCCGAGGCGACACTCTGAAGGCTGATTCCGTAGCTGTTCAGCTGGGTCGGATTCAACTCCACCCGCACCGCCGGCAATGAGCTTCCCCCAACGGTCACCTGGCCCACACCGGGGAGCTGTGACAGCTTTTGCTCCATCACCGTCGACGCCGCGTCGTACAACGTCCCTTTGGGGTAAATATCGGAAGTGAGGCCGATGACCATAATTGGCGAATCAGCGGGATTCACTTTTCGGTACGTGGGATTCGACGGCAGGTTGATCGGCAGATAACTTCGCGCCGCGTTGATCGCGGCCTGCACGTCTCGCGCCGCCCCATCGATATTTCGAGACAAATCGAACTGGATCGTTATGCTCGTGCTTCCGATCGAGCTCGTGGAAGTCATCTCCGTGATGTCGGCAATGCGTCCCAATTGACGCTCGAGCGGCGTGGCCACCGACGACGCCATGATCTCCGGGCTCGCGCCAGGCAGGCTCGCATTGATCGAAATGGTGGGGAAGTCGATCTGCGGGAGTGGTGCAACGGGCAAGAAGTTGTACGCGACCGCGCCTGCCAGCGCGATGCCGACGGTTAGCAACGTTGTCGCCACAGGCCGGCGTATGAATGGCGAGGATATGTTCATTTCTAATCCGCGGTAATCGCCTCTGCGCTTACCTGCTGCTTATTCGGCGACCGTCCCGAGAAACGCATACCCAGCTCATCAAAGAAAATGTAGATAACCGGTGTGGTATAGAGCGTCAGCACCTGGCTGACTAGCAAGCCCCCGACCATCGAGATTCCCAGCGGGCGCCTCAACTCGGAGCCGATTCCAGAACCCAGTGCCAAGGGAAGACCACCAAGGAGAGCGGCCATCGTCGTCATCATGATGGGGCGAAAGCGGAGCAGGCAGGCTTGATAGATCGCCGCCGTCGAACTCTTGCCTTCCTTCCGCTCGGCCTCGAGCGCGAAGTCGATCATCATGATGCCGTTCTTCTTCACGATTCCGATCAGGAGAATGATCCCGATCAGTGCGACGATGCTCAGTTCCGTGTGGCAGATGAGTAGCGCCAGAATTGCACCCACACCCGCCGATGGTAAGGTCGAGAGAATCGTGATCGGATGTATGTAGCTTTCGTAGAGCACGCCGAGCACGATGTACACGGTTACCAGAGCCGCCAGAATCAGCAGCGGTTCGCTGGACAGAGAATTCTCGAACGAAGCTGCAGTCCCTTGAAACGCGCCCTGAATGCTTAGCGGCATTTTCAAGTCGTTCTTCACCTTTTGAACCGCGTCGATCGCATCGCCCAACGAGACATTTGGCGCCAGATTGAACGAGATTGTGACTACCGGAAATTGCCCTTGGTGATTCACCGAAAGTGGCGCAGTTGTATTCTCGAGATGTGCGAAGGTGCTCAGCGGGACAGCTGCTCCATTTGTTCCGCTGACGACTGGAATCGTGCCGGTCGTGGACGTCGAGTTCGCTGCCGGTCCTGTCGTGCCCGCGGTAGCCGAAGGCGCGGTCGATGACGAGCCCGAACTTAACGGCGCCGTTCCCGACCGAACGTAAATATCCTGCAGGCTCGCCGGATTCTGCTGGAATGCAGGCAAGATCTCCAATATCACGTGGTACTGATTCAGCTGCGTGTACAGTGTCGAAATCTCCCGCTGCCCGAATGCGTCGTAGAGCGTCTCATCGATCATCTGCGGCGTGATCCCCATGCGCGACGCCGTGACGCGGTCGACCACCAGCGAAGCGGCCAGTCCCGAAGTCTGCTGGTCGGTTGCCACATCCTGCAATTCAGGCAAACCTTGCAGCTTCTGCACAAACCGGGCGGTCCAGGTGTTCAATTCGCTTTGATTGGGATCTTCGAGCGTGTACTGATATTGTGTCCGGCTGACGCGGTCTTCCACCGTCAGATCCTGCACCGGCTGCATGTAAAGCGTGATTCCCTCCACTTTTTCAAGCTTCGGTTGCAGTCGGCGAATCACGTCCGACGCGTTGATTTTGCGTTCTTCCAGCGGCTTGAGCGTGATGAGGATGCGCCCGCTGTTAAGGGTGGTGTTTGTACCGTCGATACCGATGAAGGACGAAAGATTATCAACGGCAGGGTCTTGAAGGATGATACGTGCAAGCTGTTGTTGTCTCTGCGACATCGCATCGAACGAAATCGACTGCGGTGCCTGTGAAAAACCCTGAATGATGCCCGTGTCCTGGACCGGAAAGAATCCCTTCGGCACGATGATGTAAAGAATCACGGTGAGCACGAGCGTTCCTACGGCAACGAGCAACGTCGCAGTCTTGTAACGCAGAACCCACTGCAAGCTTCGGCCGTAAGCCTCGATGATTCGGTCGAACGCGTGCTCGGACGCTCGATAAAACCTCCCCTGCTGATCAGGAGGAGTGTATTTCAGCAGGCGCGCGCTCATCATTGGCGTCAGTGTCAAAGACACCGCCGCTGAGACCAGAATCGTCACAGCCAGTGTCACCGCAAATTCACGGAACAACCGGCCAACGATATCTCCCATGAACAGCAATGGAATCAGCACCGCGATCAGCGAAATCGTCAGCGAAATGATCGTAAAGCCGATCTGCTCGGCGCCTTTCAATGCAGCCTGAAGCGGCTTTTCCCCTTCTTCGATGAACCGCGCGATGTTCTCAATCATCACGATGGCGTCGTCGACCACAAACCCAGTCGAAATCGTCAGTGCCATCAGCGTCAAATTGTTGAGGCTGTAACCCGCCAGATACATGACTGCAAAAGTTCCAACAAGTGACAACGGGACGGCGACGCTCGGGATTACCGTGGCAGCGAGGCTCCGCAGGAACAGGAAAATCACCATCACGACAAGGCCGACGGTCAGCATCAGCTCAAATTCCACGTCCTTCACTGACGCGCGAATCGTCGTCGTCCGATCGGAGAGGATCGAGACGTGAACTGCCGCCGGCAGATTGGTTTCCAGGACTGGCAGCAGCTTCTTGATTCGATCCACGACCTGGATGATGTTCGCGCCGGGTTGTCGCTGGATGTTGACGATTACGGCGGGCTCGAGGTTCATCCAGGCGGCCTGGTTTACGTTTTCTGCGCCGTCGATCACGTTCGCTACATCCGACAGCAGCACCGGTGCACCGTTGCGGTATGCCACGACAACTGACTTGAAATCGTTGCTTGTCAGCAACTGGTCGTTCGAATCAATCTGGTAATCCTGCCGCGGCCCGTCAAAATTTCCCTTGGCGAGATCGAGGCTAGTTTGCTGCAGCGCCGCGCGCACATCTTCGAGATTGATTCCGTAAGAGGACAGCGAAGTCGGGTTCACCTGGACGCGAATGGCAGGTTTTTGGCCCCCGCTGATGCTCACCAAACCTACACCCTGTAGTTGCGCTATTTTTTGCGCAAATCGCGTGTCGGTCAGGTCTTCGACCTGCGAAAGAGGTACCGTCTTCGACGTGATGGCCAGCGTCAGCACCGGCGTGTCGGCGGGATTCGTCTTGCTGTAGATCGGGGGAGTCGGCAGGTCTGGCGGCAGATAGGTCTGCGCAGCGTTGATCGCTGCCTGAACCTCCTGTTCCGCCACGTCGATATTCAGATTTAGCGCGAATTGAAGCACGATCACGGAGCTGCCGTCCGAGCTCGTAGAGGTCATCTGGGTGAGACCCGGTACTTCCCCGAACTGTCGCTCGAGCGGCGCCGTTACTGCCGAAGCGGTCACGTCGGGGCTCGCGCCGGGATAAAACGTCATGACCTGAATCGTGGGGTAGTCCACTTCAGGCAGGGCTGAAATGGGCAGCTGCGTGTATGAGACGATTCCCGCCAGCAGAATTGCCGCCATAAGGAGGGAGGTTGCGACTGGCCGGATAATAAATGGCCGGGACGGGCTCATGGTGTCTGGTCTGTGATTAAGCCTGAATTGCCGCCGTTGTTCCTCGAGCCTTTTCGCAGTTCTACCTTGACTCCGTCTTGCAGCTTGTCGAAGCCATTGATCGCCACAACGGTTCCCGCCGGAATCCCTTGGACTGAGGTGATGTTGCCGTCGGTTGTGCCCGTCGTAATGTTCTGAACGGCGGCCGTACTGTCTGATTTGATTACGTAAACAAAGGCTTGTTGCGAGTTTCGTTGGATCGCGGGCGTCGGAACCAGCACGACGTTGTGCTGTGTCTCGACGAGCAGCTTGGCGTTGACGAATTGATTCGGGAACAGCGCATTGTCCTTGTTGTCGAAACTCGCGCGCAGCTTCACGGTGCCCGTCGTCGTATCCACTTGGTTGTCGATCGTGAGCAGCGAACCCGTAGCCAGCGTCTTTGAGTCAGTGCGGTCGAGCGCCTCTACCTTGAGCTTCTGTCCTTGGCGTAGTTGCTGCTCGATCTCTCCTAAGAAATCTTCCGCGACGCTGAAGATCACTGTGATCGGCTGTAGCTGCGTGATCACCACGAGTGACGTCGTGCTGTTTGCTTGGACTATGTTTCCGGGATCGATCAGTCGCAAACCCACTCGGCCGTCAATCGGCGAAGTGATGTGGCAATAGATTAGGTTTACCTTCGCATTGTCAACGGCGCCTTGATCGTTCTGTACCGTCCCCTCGAGCTGCTTGACCGTTTGTTCCTGGTCGTATACCTGCTGCTGCGCCACCGCATTCTGGGCGTATGCAGTCTGGTATCGCTGCAGGTCGATTCGTGCCTCGCTCAGCATCGCTTGGTCGTGCGCCAGTTGTCCTTCGGCCTGGGTCAGTGCCGCCTGATATGGGCGCGGATCGATGTCGATCAGCGGGTCCCCTTTGCGGACCATTTGACCTTCGCGGTAATGCACTTCCATGATTTGGCCCTGCACTCGGCTCGTCACCGTAACGGTGTAAACCGGCGTCACGGTCCCAAGGGCCTCAACGTAGACCCCAATGCTTCCCGTTTTGGACGTGGCCGTGACAACAGGAACGGCCTTCTGGGCGTTTGCGTTCGCCTTTTCATTGCTCTCCTGCTCCGCAGCCTGATGCTGAAAGTAGATGAGCAGCGCTACTCCTGCCACGAGCACTAAGACGATAAGCCAGACCCACACGTGTCGCCGCTGGCCGGTCGACGGGGGCTGAGTCGCCCCGGGATGTGGAGCGGATTGCTCCGCTGGCTTAGGCGCCAGAGTAGTCGTGTCTTCTGGATTCGGCGTCAACGTCCGTTCCGGCATTTTTTCTTCCTACTCCGCGGGGGATCTATACATCGCGACCGGCAGGCTCGCGTAGTCTAAGTGCCGTTCGCACTTCTCTAGCATATAGGATTGCAGTATCGCTCAGAAACGTGGCAATTGTCCCGTGTCGTCCGCGACTCATGGCCTGTGTGCTTCCTGTACGGCGCGTCCGCCCGAGCGTAAAGACTTCGTCTGCTTGTTCTTCGCCTCGCTGCAGCTGTCGCAGCTGGACGTCCGCTGGCCCTGATCTCACCTTCTTGTTTCGCAGGGGTATTCTGAGAATTCAACCCTGAAAGTTTTGCAAGAAGCTTACGCCTCCCGCGTAGCAGCCTCACTTTGAAAGTCTCCCGATTGACCCCGAGAACGGCTGCTGCAGCTGAGGCAGACATACCTTTGACGTAGCAAAGTTCATATGCGGTACGGAAATTTGGGGATAGTTCCTTCAGGGTTTCTGTGACGATTCTTCGATGCTCCTTCAAGGTGAGCACCTGGTCCTGTCCCGGATCCGATGCACGCAGCCTCAAAACAATTCCGGGGTTCGGTCCGTGCAAAATTTCGTCGAGCGAAACACTTCTCTCTCGTTTTCTGCTGCGAGCTCTCGATCGCGCGGCGTTAAGAAGAATACTGAGTAACCATGTCCTGAATTGCGCCTGTCCGGCAAACTGGGAGAGATGCACGAAAGCTGAAGTCAGGCTGTCTTGAACAACGTCATCTGCCTCCGCTTCGTTCCGGAGAAACCGGCGCGCCGTATTCCGCAACACCGGAATGTGCCGCGAAAACAATACGTCAGTCGCCTGGGTTTCTCCCTGTTTTGCTAGCTGAACCAACAGATCGTCATTCGCTGTCTCTAATTCGCTGTACACTGGTTCCAATGGTCGGCTCCTGTTCGAACTGCCGAATCGAGTTCATCAAAAGGATACAGAGCCGGCCGCTGATGCACCGTCGAGTTCAGTCCGCGTATAGTGAAGTTTCGTCAACGGGGGAGGGCCTTTCTTGACAAATATTGACCGCTCCCGGGCGTCCAAGCGAACTAGCATATCTGGAATGGATACGCTGAAACCCGAGCGCGGCCATGCCAAGTTCGAACCCAGCGTGCAGGTCAAGAAGCCGCTGCCCTACCCCCAGCAGCGTGTCTTGGTTGTGGACGACGACGTGGAACTTTGTCAGCTCCTGGCGGAATACTTGGCCGAGGAGGGATTTCTGGTGGAATCCGTTCACTCCGGCCTCAAAGGTGTTGAGCGCGCACTTGCCGGCGGGTGCGACATCATTGTCCTCGATGTCATGCTTCCCGAGATCAAGGGGTTCGAAGTTCTTCGCCGTATCCGGGCGCAATCCCGCACTCCAGTCCTGATGCTCACGGCTCGCGGCGATGACCAGGACCGCATTCTCGGCCTCGAGATGGGCGCGGACGACTACCTTCCAAAGCCATTCAATCCTCGCGAACTTTCCGCTCGCATTGAGGCGGTTTTGCGTCGCGCGCGTCCCGGCTTGAGCGAAACCAGACCGAGCCCGGGTGAGCGTTTGGTCGTCGACGATGTTGAACTCGACAAGGGCGCCCGCGTCGCGCTCCGCCACGGCCAACCGGTCGAGCTTACCGGAGTTGAATTCGATCTTCTCGAGGCTTTTCTCAATTCGGCGGGTTCCGTCCTATCGCGGGAAGAGATGGTGCGAGCGGTTTTGGGCCGTGAGTTCTCGCCATTCGATAGAAGCATAGACACCCATGTCAGTAACTTGCGGCGGAAATTGGGACCGCGCGAGGACGGCGCCGAACGAATCAAGGGTGTGCGTGGCATCGGCTACTTGTACGTTTTTCCCCACTCGTCGCGCGCATCCGAGAAGCACGAAAAATCAAATCGATGAGCTTCTTCTTCAAAATCTTTCTTTGGTTTTGGCTTGGCATGGCCGTGGTCAGTGCCGTCCTCGTTGCTTCCGCGGCACTGATCCGTTCCCGGTCCGCCGATGATGAACGCTGGCGCCAGAAATATCAGTTGACCCTGGACCTGCGATCGCAGCACGAAGCGGATTTGCTCGATCGCGATGGCGGACTACCCGCGGTGCAGAAATACATTGGATCCGTCGAGCAACGCGATCCGATGAAGAATTACATGTTCGACGAGGACGCCCGGGAGATCCTCAACCGGCAACCTCCCCCTGAGGTTCAGCAACTGCTTCCCGAAGTTGCACAAGCTCCGGTCGGTAAACAGCAGGTCTACAACCAGCGCAGAATAATGGCGGAAAAAGTCATCGGACCGAGCGGCCACCAGTATGTCTTTTTCATGACATTCCCGCCACGGCCATTCTTACCTCACTCGATGATTCAGTTTCTTTTCGAGGACGTCGGAGCACAAGGGGCCCTCCGCCTGGTGGTGATCCTGCTTACCGCTGCGGTCTTTTGTTTTTGGCTCGCTCGGCACATCACTCGGCCCATTGAAAAACTGCGGTTCGCGGCCCGTGAGATCGCGAATGAGCGTCTCGATGCGCGCGTCGACAAAAGCGTCATCAGCCGCCGCGATGAGCTTGCCGAGCTGGGTCGCGACTTCGACCGCATGGCGGAGCGGATTGATGCACTTGTTTCAGCGCAGCGGCGTCTACTGGCGGACGTTTCCCACGAACTTCGTTCCCCTCTCACGCGCTTGAACCTGGCGCTCGGTCTCGCGCGCCAGCGCGCCAATCCCGCAACACTCGAGCACCTCGACCGCATCGAGCTCGAGACCGATCGCCTGAACAAATTGATTGGCCAGCTATTGAGCTGGGCCAAAATTGAAAGCGGTGTCGATCTGCCCAAGAAGAAAGTCTTCGATCTTGGCGCGCTGGTCCAGGAGGTCGCTTGCGACGGCGACTACGAAGCCCGCAGCCGCAACTGTTCCGTGAAATTTGAACCGCGCCTCGAATGCCAGGTCGAAGGCCAGCCCGAAATGATTCGAGGCGCGGTGGAGAACGTCGTCCGCAACGCGGTTCGTCACACCGCTGAAGGAACGAATGTCGAAATCGCGCTTGAGTATCGCAATGGCAACAGCACGCCGCGCGCGGTAATTCGCGTCCGCGATCACGGAACAGGCGTGCCCGATAAGGAACTGCCGAACCTGTTTGTCCCGTTTCACCGTGTTACAAACGGTGTCCGCAAATATCCTGACGGCACCGGGTTGGGCTTGGCCATCGCTGAGCGTGCCTTCCGCTTTCACGGCGGCCGTATCACCGCTGCGAATGCCGCGGATGGCGGCTTGGTTGTCACCCTGGAATTGCCGGCGGTGAATGCGGAACGCGAGCTGCCGCCACTTTCTCCCTGAGCTGAGCGTGCGCGCAGCCTCATTCGTATTCTTGACTCTGCTTTTCCCCCTCGCTACAGTCTGACTATCGGGCTTCAGTGGCGCAAAGGGGGAAGCGCGCAGCCCACCTCGAGCGGAATCCAGCGCACCGCTAAAGGGCCCGAAAAACACGGGGGAGCACTGGCTTTTGTCTGTGCGAGGTTTTATTCGGCGAAATTCTGCGATCGTTTCCTTAGCCGTATCTGTTCTTATCGCATCGGTGGGCGCCGGACTGGCGCAAGCGCAAACCCAATCGTCCACTTCCGGCAACTACACCGGCATCAGCGTAGAAGCAAACGAACAGATATTCGCGACGATGTGCGCGCTCGACGCCGCCGGATTCGCCGCTGACGAGAGCACTCTCGGCGAAATGCCCGCCCGCCTCGCGCTCCGCGCCGATCTGCTCAAAATGCAGGGTCCTGCCACTGCCGCGCTTCGTCAGTTCTACAAAGACCATGTGCTGATGAGTTCGGCACAGACCCTCTCGCCATACATCACTTTTGCGCTTATCGCCGGGCCGCCTCCAAATTTCGATCTCCCGGCAAAGCGCGAAAATATTCCTCCCGATCTCTCTGAAATCGACGGCTTTCAGCCGGTGATGTCGGCCTTTTACCAGGAAGCGCGGCTCGACCAAAGCTGGACCAAAGTTGAACCGGAATATCAGCCAGCTGTCGCGCGCTACGAATCATTGCTGACGCGCATTGTGTTCAATACGAACGCCTATCTTCGCGAACTGGCAAAAGCGTCCCACGGCACATTCACGATTTTTGTTGAGCCCATGGTCGGAGCGCGGGTCAATTTCCGTAATTACGGCAGCCGCTACGCAATCGTAGTCGGATCAGTTTCCGATCCACCGACTGACTTGATCCAGCACGCCTACCTTCATTTCATGCTCGATTCGCTGATCCTCGGTAATCGCAAGGCGGTCGAACAGAAAAGGCCGCTGCTCGCCATTGCAACCACTGCTCCGCGCCTGCCAGTGGAATATCGCGACGATTTCGTCGGCTTCGTCGACGAGAATCTCGTAAAATCCGTGGAACTTCGCTTGCGCCATCTCTCTCCGGCGCAGCTTGAGGCGGCCCTCCATGATGCGGATGAATCCGGATTCATACTCGTCCGCCCATTCGTTGCACAGTTGCAGAAATTTGAGAAATCTGAGCCGTCGATGAGCTATTACTTCCCTGACCTCATCGCAGGTGTCGACGTCGACGCGGAAAAGGCGCGGCTGAAGGGTTTTGCTTTTGAAGCCGGCGAGCCGGCGCCTGAAGAGGCTGGGACTGGTCCCGCGCCTTCGGAACTGGACACTTGGTTAGCCGAGGGCGATCGCCAGATCGCACAAAAGAACGCAGCCGGCGCGAGTGCGGCCTTCGAGAAAGTTCTCGCGAAATATCCCAACAATATTCGCGCCACGTATGGGCTCGCGATCGCGTCAGTCCTGTCCGGCGATGGTGATCGCGCTCAGGAATTGTTTGAGAAAATCGTTGCATCTTCGAACTCCGAGTCGGCTTCCGCCGAATCCAGCACGGAAGTCGCCCCGGATTTGGTGGCTTGGTCACACGTTTACTTGGGACGCATTCACGATCTGGAAGACGAACGCGACCAAGCCGTCGCCGAATATCAAGCCGCGCTCGCCGTCGACGGAGCGCCTGAACTTGCTCGTCTCGCGGCGCAGAAAGGCGTTAGTGCCGCTTACAAACCGCCGGCTCGCTCGGGTGAGAGCGAGCAACCACAACAATGACTTCGCCGTCTCACAAGAAAATTTTGGACAGCACCCCGCCGGTACAGCACCCGCGAGGAGGAACTCGACGGCCATGACAACCTCATTCGCGCGCCTGGCGGCCTGGGTTCTCTCCATCTCCTGTGTGGCGATTTTCACCTCAGCTGGCGTTCTAGGCGCCCAGATGGGAGGCGGTCAGCAACAGGCGGGTCCTGTTAACGCCGGAACGGATTCGCTGCAAACCCAACTGCACATGCTCACTGACGTGCAGACTCAGACAAACGCGGATCCGAAACAAAAAGCAGCTTACGAGAACTTCTACAAAGTGAACGTCGAGGACCCGGACAAGAAAATCAAGCTCGGCAACGACTTTTTGCAGAAGTATCCCAAAAGTCCTTACGCTGAGGCTGTGCAAGTGGGCCTCTTCAATGCCTATTATGCCAAGCAGGATTGGAAGAACTTTTACGCGACAGCTGACAACGCCCTCGCTTTGGCGCCAGACAATGTTGACGTCCTCACGACCGTCGGCTGGGTGATTCCTCACTTCTACGATCCAAACGATCCCGATGCAGATAAGCAGCTCGACAAGGCCCAGGCTTACGAGCAGCACGCTTTACTGGTCATCGCGTCTATGCCCAAGCCGGACAGACTAAGCGATTCACAGTTTGCCGCAGCGAAAGCCCAGAAATCGATCCAGGCCCATAGCGCCCTCGGGTTGGTTTATTTCCGTCGCGCCGATTACGACAACTCCGCCAAGGAGCTGCAACTGGCCACGCACGATGCTGCCGCTGCGGACCAAACGGATTTGTACGTTCTTGGCGTCGATTTCAACAACATGAAGCGCTATTCTGATGCTCTGGACGCGTTCAATCGTTGCGGCCAACTGATTGGCGGCCTTCAGGATCGCTGCAAACAGAGCGCCGACGAAACGCAAAAGCTTGCTGCAATTCAAGGAAAATAAGGGCCCGAAAACCACAATCTAGAGTAAAGGACGAAGACCATGAATCGCTCTTCCGCACTTGTTCGAATTCTTACGATCGCGATCGCCGCGGTTGCTTTTCCATTTTTGGCTGCCGCGCAGGGAATGACTCCCCAGGCCCAGATAAATAGTCAAACTCAGGATAATCAGAATCAGCAGATGAAGGAACAAACCCTGCAGAACAGCCCGAAAGTTGACCCCAAAGAGGAGGCGTCCTACAAGGCGTTTTTCGACGCTAACCCGCAGGACCCCGACGCCAAGATTCGCCTTGGCACGGACTTCCTCAAGACCTACCCCAACAGCCGCTACGCCGAAGCGGTGAACGCGGGTTTGGTCCAGGCTTATTACCAGAAGCAGGATTGGAATAATTTCTACAGCGCCTCGGATCGAGCCTTGGCGCTGAACCCCAACGATGTGGACGTTCTCGTCATCGTAGGCTGGGTCACGCCGCATATTTATAACGCCAGCGATCCGAACTCCACCAAGCGGCTGGATGAAGCCGAAGCCAACGAGAAGAAAGCCATCGGCCTGATTCCCACCCTTCCCAAGCCGGTGAATCTCACGGATGACCAGTTCGTGGACGTCAAAAACCAAAAGCTCGCCGAGGCGCACAGCGGTCTCGGTCTCGTTGATTTCCGCCGGCAAAATTATGACGATTCCATTAAGGAGCTCCAGCAGGCTGTCCAGGGCTCCAAGACCCCGGACCCAACGGATCTCTTCGCTTTGGGTGCGGCTCTGCAGAATTCGCAGCACTATACGGAAGCGGCGAACGAATTCAATCAGTGCGCCCAGATTCTCAGCGGTATCCAGGACCAATGTAAGCAGCAAGCGGCCACCGCTTCGAAACTCGCCGCGCAGACGAAGAAGTAGCCGGGACGGCCCGCAGCCATGACAGACGAGGAGCGCGCGGAACTGGAAGCGATCCTCAGCTACCATTTCGAACATCCGGATCGTCTTGAGCGCGCCCTCACCCATCGCTCACACCGGCAGGACACCGGCGTCATTGACAACGAACGCCTCGAGTTTTTAGGCGATCGCGTTCTCGGGCTTGTCGCTAGTGAGAGGCTCTTCCTTTTGTTTCCCCACTGGGAAGCAGGGAAGCTCTCCAAGGGGCTCGCGCGCCTCGTCAGTTCTGCTTCAATTCATGCCGCGGCCGCACGACTGAACTTGGGACGCTATTTGCGTCTCGGGCCCGGCGAGGAAAAAACTGGCGGTCGCGAAAAGAAACGCCTCCTCGCCGACGCCTACGAAGCTGTCCTAGGCGCGATCTATATCGATTCCGGATTACAGGCCGCCGCCGACTTCGTGCAGCGCACGTTGCTGGAGCCTGCATTGGCGGGAGAAGTCGAAGGCCTCGAGCGCCCCGACCACAAGTCTGCGCTTCAGGAATGGCTCCAACAGCGCGGCCTCGGAGTCGTCTCGTATCGTTTGCGAAGCGAATCCGGCCCCGAACACGAAAAAACATTTGACGTGGAGGTCTGGCACGACGGCCGCAAGCTGTCCGCCGCCAGCGGTCGCAGTAAGAAAGAAGCGGAACAGGCAGCCGCGCGATTCGCCCTCGAAGCCCTGACCTCAACTCACGAATTAGCCTGAAACGAACGCATTGCCTTGGGTTCGAGTGTTGGCGTCCGATGGTGTCGTATACCTCGGTAGCGCTCGTCTGGTCCGGTCAGTTCTCGCGCTAGCCGCCGCACCCAAACTCTGTCAAAATTCGACTGCCCTCCCGATTCCCCGCATCGCGAGGGCTTGATCGGCCTTTGGCGAGCCCAACGTGTCTGACGCCCGGACAGAGATTCTCCCGCATGCCGTCGAACTCGACGAATCCCACGCTCGTCCGCGTTTGCTCGTGCGATGGCTGAGACGAATACTCCTGCTGATCGTCTCACTCTGGCTTATTGGCCTTGCGATCACACTCGCGATCGAGCATACCGGTCTCCAACGAGCGTTGACCGCCCGCGTCGAAGCCGCCCTTGGCCGCCCGGTCGAAGTTCATGGCTATGCCTTTAGCTTTTGGGGCCCCGTCCTTGAGGCTCGCTCGGTTACCGTCAGTGAGGATCCGCGCTTTGGGCACGAGTACTTCCTTCGCGCGGAAACGATGACACTTCGGCTGCGCTGGCAAAGCCTTCTTCGTGGCCGCCTCGAACTCGGAGATGTCTCGCTCACCAGGCCCAGCTTGAATCTTGTCCGCAACTCCGCGGGTGACTGGAATCTGGCCGAATGGCTACCGCGACCGGACGATGCCCGCGCATCCGCATCGAATCTCACGCGCCTCAGCCGCATATCCATCGACTCTGGTCGCATCAATTTCAAGCAAGGCGCCGATAAGCTTCCCGTTGCGTTCGTCAACGTAAGCGGAGCAGTCGAAACCGATCGTCCGGGGCGCTGGCGAATCGATCTGGATGCCACTCCCTGGCGTGCCGCCGTGATCCTCCAGCACGCCGGTGACCTGCATCTTTCTGGCTATCTCGGCGGCACTTCTTCGCGCCTCCGACCAGCCTTGCTGGACGTTTCTTGGAAGGATGCCTCTGTTTCGGATGTACTCCGTCTCGTTCGCGGCGATGACAGCGGTATTCGCGGCGAGCTCGCCCTGACACTAACTGCTCATACTGGCAACGGACCCGACAGCGTCTGGAACATCGACGCTCACGCAAACCTTCAGCAGATTCATCGCTGGAACCTTGCGTTTCGGCCCGACAATCCGTCTCTCAATCTCGTTACTCAAATCGATTGGAACCCTTCGAGCCCCTTTTGGGATTTTCGGACCATCACCGTTGAGGCTCCTCGCTCGAATGCGCGCGCTTCCGGCCGGATCTTCTGGAATCGTGACACTGCCGCAGTCGCAGACAGGCCTTCCTTGGCCCAATTCTCCCTTTCTGGATCGCAGATCGACCTCGCCGACGTGCTCGCTTGGTTGCGCGCTTTCCGTGCTGGCATCTCCGATGGTGTTTCTGTTCACGGGCTCGTTTCTGTTCGCGGCGACCTCTCTGGCTCAGCCCCAAACCTTGCGAACGCTTCGCTTTCAACTGACACCATTGCCTTTTCTGGTCCTGCACTACTGAAACCGGTCCGGGTTGCGCAATTTGAGCTGCGATTCAATAAAGGAACGATATCTTCGACGCCCGTCGTGATCGCCATCGGCGCTCACACCACATCGCCAGACGGCTTGTTCCATGTCGAGCTTATCGGGCGTCCCTCAGCGAAATCCTTCCCAGGGTTGCACGTTTCGGGCAGCTCGCCGCAAGTGCGGGCACTGATTGCCGCGGCTGGCGCATTTGGATGGAACATTTCTCGCGGTTGGGACCTCTCCGGTCCGTTCTCCTGCGATTTGCGATGGCCCTCCTCCGTGAAACCTTGGCGTGAGCAGACGACAGGCTGGCTCGAATTCGGCGCACCAGGCGATGCCCGTGGCGCGTCGCTCACTGCGCCATTTTTGAGTCACCCGATCGACCAGATCCGAGCTCGCATGGAAATAAGGCCAGGCGATGTTCGTCACATCCTGCTCACATCAGCCGCTGCGTTTGGTGCGCGCTGGAACGGCACGTTCGACCGCCGCGCCCCCTCCTCCGAATGGCAGTTCGCGCTCTCAGCTGACAACATTGATGCGGCCGACCTCGACCGCTGGCTGAATCCCATTTGGCGTGAGAATTTCCTTGGCCGCATGTTGCCGTTCCTCGTCTCGCATCCGAATGCAAACGCCGTCCCTGAAGATTTGCGCGCCGTTGGCGCACTCAACGTCGACGATTTCAATCTCGGACCGCTCGCTGTGAGCGGCCTCAAAGGCACCCTCGCGGTCCAGGGCCGGCGTGTGACCTTCGCCAACGCCTCCGGCCACCTCTTTGGCGGCCGCATTTCCGGCACTTTCGACGCGGACCTCGCATCGATTCCGTCCTACCGCACGAGTCTCGATTTTTCCGGCATAGATTTGGCCGCCCTGGCGCTTGCGTCCGTCCAGCTTCCTGACGTTTTCTCGGGCTCGGCCTCTGGTCACGCAGCGCTACGCGCTACTGGAGCAAGCCGATCTGACCTGCTCGGCTCGCTCGAATGCACCGGCGCGGCCTCGGTTTCGGATGCGCAGCTGAAAAACATGAACCTCGTGGAATCCTTGCGCGAATCGGCCCGCGTAGCGGGCGCGACCTCGCTCGAAAAGGCCTCGAGCAATTTTTCCTGCCATCGCCGCGAGGTCCAGATCCAGGACCTCCGATTCGTTCACGAAAACGGCGAGATTGATGCCTCAGGATCTGTCGACTTCGGCCGCAATCTTGACCTGCGCCTGCGCGTCCTTCCTTCAGTCGCGGTTGATTCCGATGCCGCGCCTGCCCAGGAAAATTCCACCGCCGGCTATCGCCTCACGGGCACGCTGGACGATCCTCAAATCGAGCCTGCCTTGCCCGCACATTCACGCGCCGGACACTGACCACGCTCTGCGCACTCGTCATTCGGGCTCGATTTGCTCGGTCCTGACCCCTGTGCTAGCGTTCCTTCGATGCCTTCAAACATTCCGTCTGGGCCGTCTACATTCGTCCTTCGGATCGCGCTTGCCGCCGCTGCAATTGTCCCTCTCGCATTCGTGCTTGCAGGTGCTCAGCGTGTTCATCTGAACCCGCAATTCAAGTCCGGCCAGATCCTGCGCTATCGCATTGAAGCGCGCACCACAACCACCGGAAAAACCACCACGCCCATCGCGAACCCCGAAGGCGGCTCGAAGTCCCAGCAAAACGTGCGTCTGCTGATTCGCCTCGACGTGCTCGACAACGAATCCGCCCCGGCTCCAACCAGTGCCACCAACGCGGGGGCAACGGCGACCGCGCCAAACGCCCCTCGTTTTCGCGCTACCTACGAGGAATCCCACATCGAAATCGATAGCGACGCTCTCGACCTTGCATCCACCTCCCTCGAGGATTCCTACCATCGCATCGAGGGCCGCTCCGTCGAATTCGCACTGGATGCGAATGGCCGTCCAACTTCGTTCCAGGGCCTCGACACAATTTTCTCCAATCCATCCGCAGCCGCCCCGGTGCTTTCCTGGCTCGATGGCCTTCTTGCTCCGCGCCAATTGCCGCAGGATGGCGTCGCCGTCGGCCAGAAATGGTCAAGCGAGCGCCCGCTCGTCGGTGCGGCGCTCTCCGGCCTCACCTGGCGCTCTGAATCCTCCTACGTCCGCGACGACTCCTGTAGTGTCGCCGCAAACATCGCCGCAACCTCCGGCCCGTCCGCGGCGCCCGCAGGTTCCTGTGCCGTGATCCTCACGCATTTCAGGATCTTTCGTAGCGGCTCGCCGCACTCCGACGCCACCCCTCCCGACTACCGCCAGAATGGCCTGCGCACCTCCGGCACTTGGACCGGCTCCGGGGACAGCCTCGAATCCATCTCGCTCGCCACCGGCCTACTGGTAACGGCCACTCAAACCAGCGCGCAGGACATGGACTACGAGATCAAGAGCGCCAGCAGCGGCTCCACCATCCACCACCAGGGCCAGGTCCAAACCCAATCCCAAACCACCCTCCTTCCCGGTTCCAGCTGACTTCTAAAGCGCGGTAGTAAATCTTGAATTGTGCTAGTATGAGCTGCTGAATACTTATGCTCCCTGCTGCATAATTATTCCGGAACCCGATGCTTCTGACACGCAACGCCGTGCTTCCCGACGTCGACTCGATATTCGCGATCATCCAGCCCTATGCGGATCGGGACGTGCTTCTTCCCCGCAGTCGCCCGGAAATCTCCGAAAATGTTCGCGATTTCGTCGTGGCCGAAGAAGGCAACCGCATCGTCGGCTGCGGAGCCCTCCACCTCTACGGAATGCACCTCGCTGAGATACGCTCCATTGCGGTCGCACCCGGCAGCCAAAGGCGCGGTATCGGTCGCGCGTTGGTCGGCGCCCTTCTGGAGGAATCTCGCAAGCACCGTGTCGGTTGCGTGTGCCTGTTCACTCGGACTCCCGAATTCTTCGCGCGACTTGGCTTCGAAATCGCCCGCCGCGAAGAACTCCCGGACAAAATCTACAAGGATTGCGCCCGTTGCCCGCGGCTCACGTGCTGCGATGAAATCGCCATGGTCATGGGCGCTATTCCAGCGAACACCAATGGACTTCGCGACTCGCTGATTTCCATCCCGCTGGTGCAGCGGCAAACCTGAACCGAATGCGGTAGAATAGAGGGTTTGGTGGGGCCCATTCTTCTGCCCTGAGGCGCGCCCGATGAAATTCAAACTCGCGAGCGACTACGAACCCCGCGGCGATCAGCCCGAAGCCATCCGCCAGCTCACCAGCGGCCTGAACGCTGGCGAGCGCGACCAGGTACTCCTCGGTGTCACCGGCTCCGGCAAAACTTTCACCATGGCCAAGGTGATCGAGGAAATTGATCGCCCAGCCATCGTCCTCGCGCACAACAAAACCCTCGCCGCCCAGCTTTTTCACGAATTCAAATCGTTCTTCCCGCACAACGCCGTCGAGTACTTCGTCAGCTACTACGACTACTACCAGCCGGAAGCCTACGTTCCCGCCAGCGACACCTTCATCGAAAAGGAAGCCACCATAAACGACGAGCTCGATAAGCTCCGCATGAGCGCCACGCGCTCGCTCTTCGAGCGCCGTGACGTCATCATCGTCGCCTCTGTCTCCTGCATCTATGGCCTCGGCTCGCCCGAAGCCTATTACGGCATGCTGCTCATGCTCGAAAAGGGCCAGTCCATCGCGCGCGAATCCATACTTCGCAAACTCGTCGAAATTCAATACGACCGCGCCGAAGACCTCCGCCGCGGCACCTTCCGCGTCCGCGGCGACGTCATCGAAATCATTCCCACCTACGAAGAAATCGCTTATCGCATCAGCATGTGGGGCGACGAAATCGAATCCCTCGAGCAAATCGAGCCGCTCACTGGCCGCGTCCTGCAGACCTACCTGCGCCTGCCCATCTATCCCAAGTCGCACTACGTCATGAGCGACGAAACTCGCCAGAGCGCGCTGGTGAGCATCGAGAACGAACTCCAGTGGTGGAAAGGCGAATTGGAGAATCAGGGCAAGCGCATCGAAGCGCAGCGGCTCTATCAGCGCACGATGTTTGATCTGGAAATGATCCGCCAGATCGGCTATTGCCACGGTATCGAGAATTATTCGCGGCATTTCTCGGGCCGCCTGCCGGGCCAGGCGCCTCCGACCCTGCTCGATTATCTTCCGCCGGATGCGCTGCTGTTCATCGATGAAAGCCATCAGACCGTCCCCCAGCTTCAGGGCATGTATCATGGCGACCGGTCGCGCAAGGAGAACCTGGTCAAATACGGATTCCGCCTGCCCAGCGCGCT
>Ga0187783_10000250_pt1 | contig 40548 bp, 37 predicted proteins | sample 1015_SJ02_MP02_2_FD_132471 | JGI IMG/M metagenome (GOLD analysis project Ga0187783, IMG submission 132471) | Tropical peat soil microbial communities from peatlands in Department of Meta, Colombia - 1015_SJ02_MP02_20_MG | ecosystem: Environmental > Terrestrial > Soil > Wetlands > Peat | place... | reverse complement strand
GGACCGCCGCGCTTTCGCGGAGCTGCTCCCGAATCTCTTCGATATGGCTGCTCATTTTGAAATACGTGAAAGCAGAGACGGTTCGCTATTTGTCAGCACAGCACGATCTTCTCACGGTGTTTTATGACGCGGCGCGTGGCGTTGCGCGTATCGATTACGAGTTTTGAAGCGCCAACAATGGCATCGTAATCGTACGAGGAATGGTCCGTCGCGATGATAGCGCAATCGTACACCAAATATTGCCGTTCAAATACTCTTCCAACAGAAAAGGCGTTGTTTCCCATGATGAACGTCATTGGGTTAAACAGGGCGATTTTGAGCGTATTGTAGGCTTCGCGTAAAAACAAAATGTAAAAATGTAAAGAAGTAACACCTTGTCCGCCCGGGCGGTCGTATTCGATCTGAAATCCAAGGTCGAACAAAATTGGGCCTGTCAGCAAATTCCATGAGTGCTGCGTCCGCTACCTACTGCTAACGAGAAAAGGGTTCCAAGCCAAGGCCTTGTTATTTGTTGAACCCAAAGAACTGCTCCGGAGCTAGCTAGTACGCCGATAAGGGGAAGGAAGTGGTCGAGAAATCTGCCGTCCCAATCTGCAAAAAACACGGCGATGATCAGCGTGTGATATAAAATTATGGCGGCAATCAAAAGAACCAAAGGATCCCTTCGATGACGATAAAGGCCGTACGACGCCGCTGTATAAATTGAGAGCAAGAAGGGCAAAATAGCCACATCATGACGCGGTGAGTAATATTGCCGAACACCGCTATATTCAACGGCGATTCGCGAGATTGCGAGCTTCATGGCGCGGCCCGGATTCTTGACTACACTGATGGCAAGGTATCGCCAACCCAAGGACTTCGGGTCATGAGGTCCTTCGAATGGATGTGGGTAACCCCAAATGATTACGTTGTCATTGAGAGCGCAGACCGGGCATTCGTTCCCAGTCCCAGTTACAAAAAATCGAATATGACTTACGCCGAAGCCGAAGACAAAAACAAGGGCCATGATCAGAAATAATTTTGTCTGTCTGTGTCGGAACTCAAGCAAGATCCAATACGACAGGGTGATTAAAGGCAACAACCAGCCATCGGGTCGGATTGAACTAGCAAAAATCACGACTGCAAAAGACAAAGTTTTTGTCCAAAAACCGCGTTCCGAGGCTTTCCAAGCCGACCAGCAAACCAGGATAACGAAGTCTATGTAGAGTGCGTCGGTGAGAATGAAGCGATTCCATCGGAAGATGTCAGGGGTAAAGAGGAAGATTACTGTTGCGAGCAGCCCGCTCATCTGTCCAGCCAGGTGTTTTGCGAGTTCATAGACGGCAATTCCAGTGATCACTGCAAACCCGATTTGGACAATGGTTACCCCGAAGGCGCTCAAATGCAGATACCCAAGAAATGCCAAGAAAAGTATGTAGCCGGTGTAGGAACTTTGTTTTCCCGCAAGCGTAAGGTGAAATAAAATCCTGTTCGCTCCATCGATGTAGCGCGGAGAATCTCCGCCGAGCGACACTCCATGGTCTACCAGAACGATAAGATTTATCGCTAGCGAAGCGCAAATGATGCTCGCAAGGGCGAGCGAAGAATGTCGTTTGATCCAGTTGACTGCCAGGATCGATTGACGACCAAGAATTGCTGAGGGCTCGCCAACACACAGAAGAAGGCGGGCGACGGACCGAGACGTACCACGCCTAATTAGCTTTGTTTCCACGAAACAAACGCGGTAAATCGCGAGGGTTGGCGACGAGCTCAGGGCGACTAACGTGCTGGAAGAGAACTCGGCTCGATCAACGCACCGGTTTCACTCCCGCACATCGGAGCGGGGCTTCCGCCCCGCGCACGCCTCTGCCGATGACTCACACCGATGTCGGCGGGTGGAGCTCGAAGATTGCCGCTGGGGTTCCTGGAAGTCCCGTCTTGGGGCCTTCTCAGAGCTGACAGACAGCAATTATTGATTCACTACTCCGCTTGAGGATGCTGATATCCGCCACCAAGTTTCCCGTTTCTATCAAGGGAGCGGAGAGATTGACGGCGTAGTGAGAGAACCCGCCCGAAGATCAACGAACATCGTCTCGTCATCCGATCCTTGAAACGTGAATCTTGCGCCGTCCAAAGTCAATCCGCCAGCAGCGGGTCGAATGCCTCCATGGTTCCCATGCGTATCAAGTACCAATCTGCACGAACTAGTTCTACAGCAGTTCTGGCTTCTTCGTCACGCTTAAATGGCGGAATGAGATAGTGGCCGGCCACTTCTGTCCGCGCCACTTGAGCATGCGCTTCGGCAGTGCAAACCGATGGTCGGATGCAGCTGTGACCGCTGCTTCGAGTTCTCGCAGTGTTCTCTTCGGAGTCATGATGCCCGGAACTTCGGTGTTAGAGGCGGCCGAATTCCGACCTGCACTGGGATGGGTATTCCCTCAAGGTTTTTCAGAAATGCGTGCCGATGCTCGGGATCGAAGATCCGATGAGCCATCGCGATGGCAAGATTGGTTGAAACTCGACGACCTGTGCAACGATCAAGAACAAAGTGGGCCTGTTAAAGCTCGCTGAGGTGCTGGGCAGCGTTTCGTGCGCCTGTAAGATGATGTACTGCTCGCGGGATAGTTTTTACCGCCTACAAGAGCTCTACGAGACAGGCGGCGTGCTGGCGTTGCAGGAGATCGTTGCGCCTCGACCGCTCGTTCTGGATTAAATTGCTCCGTTAGAGTCTGCTCCGCTTAGTCGCCCATCACTGTCCATGAACTTCCATTGCAGTGCGCCGATACTGTGTATTTGCCTCCGCCCGCGATAACTTCGCCCCAGGTGTTCGTCTTAGAGTCGGTGATTTCAGCGGTTTCGCCAGCAAGCGCCGCACTGCAAGCTGGCAGGAACGCAAAGGTGCGCGGTGTAAGCGTCAAGGTGTGGGAGGCTTGGGTGGGAGACACTGACGGCTGGCTGGATGCAAAGTTTCCGCCCAAGTTCCAGACACTGTTCATGTAGCCGCTCGGTATGGTCGAGTGTGGGCCGTAAACGTGCTGGACGGCGCCATAGCCGCCTTCGATCCATAGCGTGTCAAAGCCCGCAAGAATCAGGACGGAATTGCAGCCCCCCTCGTTGTATGGATTGAAATAAAAGTTCGTGTAGCCGGAATCATAATAAGAGCCGTGCACAAAGTCTGTTGGACCCGAGGAGCAGACTTGCGAGTTGGTATGCGGGTTATAGCCGCTAGAGGCAACTTCATCGTTGATGGAAACGTTGTGGTCCGCGCCACCGACTTGCCGTATACCGAAACCGCCGCAATTGGTGAGGATGTTATTGATCGTCGTGATGGCCTTCGAGTTGGGCCCGGCGAAGTACATGCAGTCGCTGCCTGTTGCCACGATCAGATTGCCCTCGTAGAGACTGCCATTGGCATTTGCGTGGGGAGTCGTAGTGTCCGTATTGATGCCGTATCGACCGAATCCCTGGATGATGTTATCAAGAATTTTCATGTAATTGCATTGGTTCCAGATACCGTCATCCAGTCCAGTCTGGAAGGGCAGTCTAGAATTGGACAAACTCTCGAAGTGCATCCCTTGGATTGTTGTGGCCATTCCAGCTTGATTGAGACACTCAATGCCCGGAACGCCAGCCGCCCACTGGATAGCACTGCCCTCGCCGTCCCCAATGAGCGTCGTGGGACGGTCTATGTTGAAGGTCGCTGTCGCTCGGCAAACCGTGGCGGTGGCGGGGTAGTAGATTCGGCAACTCGTTTTGGGGCACGCTTCTTCCGCTTCCTGCAAGCCGCAGGTCTGCGATGCCGTCTGGGCCAACTTTTTAGACCCCAATACTGAGTTATTGCCTGAGGCAAAGCCAAAATGCAGGACGAACAACAGGATCCATATATTCGCTATCACTTTGTTTCCCCTGTCGCTGAAAGATCGCTTCTTACTGTTGGCGCTGGCTCGCTCGCAAGCATGGAGACGCGGTTAGTATAGAGGTCTGTGCCGTGCTGCCTGTCGCAAGTTGATCGTCAACTACGTGTTTGGTAATGTGCCACAGGTGTTGCCGTCCGTCCGCTTTTCGCACTGTTGTGCAGCTCGTCACCCTAACGTGTGTTTGGGAGCCCTGCTCCCTTTTCCCGCGGAAAGGGGAGTTTCAGGTTGTTAGTTACTAATTCGCGGCGTAGGCGGAGGTAGGCGTTGCCCCGTTTGCTGGTCGCCAGCAGGGTAGGTTCACCGCCCGTGGCTGCGAAAACCTCGCGATCTCAACTGGTTTGGTCATCGTGAGTTTCTTCCCGTCAGCATCGGCGGGATCCATCCACCGTTCCAGAAGGCCGGTCGCATCACGATCAATGGCATCGATTACGAGCGCTCGCATGCCATTCGCGAGCCAGGATTGAAGGTTAATGCTCGAAAGCTTCATGGGGTGGCTATTTTTTCAGAAGTGGTAAATAGCTGCGCTAAGTGCTGCACCCGTGACCGTGTTCAGCAGTGTGCTTGATACGGCCTTTATCTTACTACTTGGAACCCAAATGATGTCGTCAGGTTGGAGTTCGATGTCAGGTATTTTGGCTCTTAGCAGTCTCTGTAACGGTATAGGGATATCTTTGAGTCCTTCGGCCGTACGCCGAATCATCAGAGTTCCGTTGAGTGCAGCGTATTGAGTGGGCCCAGATGCCATGGCGAGCACCTGTGTCGCAGTGATCTTGTTGTTCTCCATCACGAATCCGCCGGGTCGGTTAACTTCGCCGACGACGTAAACAATACCAGCTTTCGACATTACGATTGTGTCACCCGGCTGAAGCTCAATATTGTTTTCCGACGCCTCGGCTGCGTCATTGGACAACGTCAATGTCATCGGATGCTCCGGGTCGTCACGGTGTGCAACCGTGACGGTTCTCCCCGCCTTATCTGTGAGACCACCGGCCGTTTGGATCAGGTCTAGCAACCGATGCGCGCCAAGAGCTGAGTAAACACCAGGCCGGTTCACTTCTCCCATCAAGGAGATTCCCTCGGCGGTATACTCTTTAACGAATACCGAAACGTGAGGATTGTTGACGAAGTTTCCATCTACAAGACGTTTCTCAATAAGCGTTTGCGCTTCGTCACTCGATAACCCAGCGAGATGCAAGTTTCCTACCAGGGGCAGAGATACGTCGCCGGAGCTGCCAACGCGCGCGTGCTGTGACAGCTCAGGCAATCCAAAGACTGTGATGTCGAGATCGTCTCCGGGACCGATGCGGACCGTCGGGCCTGACTCTGCGGGATTGCCTTTTCTAGGTTGAGAGTTTGCCACTGTCCCCGACCCATACCCGATACCAGGTGTGGAGGACGATGAAACTGACGTACGCGATAGTGGGTCCGGATTATTGCTCGGGGGTACTTGCGCAAAAGCAGTGGTTAGCGCAAGACCAGACAGTAGAAAAACAGTGAGAAAGAGAACATGCAGTGCAATGGTCTTCAAGCTCATATACGTATAACCTCGCGACTCAAGCTAACTAGATGTCCGAAACTCATTTGCGAAGATGGAATGTAACTGCGTCCCCCACTCCGGTAGCCGCTCCTAGGAGTTTCGCGCGAGGCGCTCATTCGAGAGGACCGAGTAGGGCGGCCGACGAGGCCGGCGTAACATGTTCTGCCGTTGTGATCAGCTCGCCGAGCGGCGAATTTTCTTCCATAGTACCTGTCCGTGAAGAATCCCCTCGCGTTGCGGAGAACTTCTCGACGAAGCTCCCAAACTCACCGTAGCAATGTGTTTATCCGTTGCAAGAGAGCTATTCAAGGGTTCCCCTCGAGCAGTACCTATGAAAGCATCATGGACAGCCCACAACAGTTCTGAATCTCAAAATCAGGTCGCACAAGATCGTTCGGCTGGCTGAAGTAAAGTCCGCCGCACCGTCGCACCCGCACGGTGAGCCACCCGAGTTGTTTCGGAGCGGTGAAGTCCTTTGCAGGATTGTCTGCGACGTACACAAACTGTTTTGCTTCAATGCAGGACGCGACGTATTCAAATGCCATTTTGTGCGGCTTGCAAAAACCATTTCCGAATAGATCCGTTAACACGAGCGGCCTCGCAATGGAGACGAGGCCCAATGCCTCGCACTTGCGAGTCTGAGAGAGGACAGGCCCGTCGGTAATTATAGCTATGGGCCAAAGTCGACGTATGTCTGACAATGCCTGCTCGGCGTCTGGTGCCATCCGGATTGCGGGCAGATGAGACCGATAGATTTCCAGAAGACCCGCAACCAGCTGGGGGCTTACTCCCTGTCCGATTTCTCGAAGAACTGCATCGAAGATGTCACCACGACGACCGCACTCGAACTGGGTCAGGCATCGTTCTGCAAAATCGGGGATCGCCAGCCACTCCGCTGCCCACTGGCCGACGGCGTTAAAGCCGCTGACGACGTAGTCCTTTTCCAAATACAATGTGTCGTCCAGATCGAACACGACACATAAGTCACGCATTCCGCCCGATTCCTAGTGCCCGACCGCGCACGTATACAGCGTCGTCGTAGCGAAGCATCGCGAGGCCATCCTGCCAGCCGTCAAAATACGATAGCTTGCGACCCTCTACTTCCTCGATAATCCAACTCGTAAAGGGAGCGCCAGCCTTATGCGCCAGCGGGTAGCCACCGCCGAACCGCGGATTGATCTCTATAACCCTCACTTCTCCTGACGTATCCATAAAGCACTGGATGTTCATCGGGCCGTACGCTCCGGGTAGCAATTCGGCGATGCGCCGCCCCAACAACATAAGGCGGTGATCCTTGACGGTGATGCCCTTTGAGACTTCGCCGGCTCGCACTTCGATGCGCCAGTGCGGGACGACGCAAACACACTCCCGCTCGCGGCTCACATAAACGTTCAGAGTGAACTCGTGACCAGCAGCTTTCTCCTGCACGATGCAGTCATGACTTGTCACCTCGAGCAGTTCTAACTCCTGCCACGACTCGATCAGTCGCACGCCGATCGATGCAGTACCATTGCGAGGTTTGACGATCAGAGGCAACGCCCAGGCAGCTTTCGCCCGCAAAACCTCGGCCGGTGATGATTGCCTAACAGTAGGAAATCCGTGCTGGGAAAGCCATTCGTGTGTGACCACTTTATCGCTTCCGATACGCACTGTATCTGTGCTTGAAATACATACTGTCGTACCAGCGGTTTCGAACTGGCCTCGGGCGGCTGCGTATACAGGCAGCTCAGGATCGATCGTAGGGATCAAAACTGAGACATGCTCTCTTACACAAAGATCTAAGACTTCGCTCACAAACTGAGCTGAGTTGCACGGTAAAACAATCCAGGCCCCGTCGACCAGTTGCGCAGCGGGGGCTGTCCGAGAGCAATCGATGGCGCCAACCCGTCCCCTACCGTTAAGTGACTCCCGCACGCACTCCACCAAACCGACGCGCCGGCCTACCGATGAGACAAGTATGTTGTGGTTCATTTTCGACCGCCCTGGAGTTCTTGTGTCGTCACATGAAGATCCTGGCGGATGCCGATAGGGCGCTGAAACATGTGGACGTGTGTTAACCGACGTATTTCAAAATCGCAGTCGCGACCTGCGGCGCATACCCGGATCGGTACTTAGCGTAGTCGCAAGCCAGCGCTGTAAAATCCCCGTGCTTCGTCACGACTGACACCCTGTCACCTTCCGATCGCGGCTTCGAGCATCCCAACGTTGGGAATGACGGCACGCGCCGGAGGGATCCAACGCGGTGATCCTTTCGTCGGCTCCGTGTCGGATGGAGCGCCGCGTGCCAGGGTTGCCGATTTCGCCTGGCCCAGTCGGTCCCGGGCCGCCGATTGGATATTCAACTGCGACTTAACCTCCATTGCGAAGCTGCAGTTTGTTCGATGATGACGAGTAGACTAAATGTACTCACACATCGTAGCCGATTTTCTGCAGCCGTCTCTTAGTCTCCCCTGAGAGCCTGTTGATGAAGTCTCTGAATCGCGGGACTTTGTCTTTGACGGTCCAATGGCCATAAGGCTTGGTTCTAGGAGGGAAGATATGTAAACGGCTTAAATCAAGATCAAGAGACATGACTCCCAGGATTTTGGAAAACTCCTTGAGCGGATCGCTCATGAAGTCCTCAAGCCGCAAAATTAGCGTGCCACATTGGAGATAAAGCTCAGTTTCCTCAACAAATTCTGCAAAAGAGAGGAATCGTGGCCGCGTTTCAGGCACCGCCGCAAAAAACTCAGGATCGCCTTCGGCGAAGGCCTCGAACTCAGGAAAATTCCGTTCCAGCACAGCGCATAGATCGTCGGTGTTCTTATAGACTTGCGAGATACCAGAAATCATCTTGCGGTCGCGAAGGTATGTGCGCCACCAAACCCAGTTTGTCAACACTGAATCGAGGGGATGGCGATAAACAAAAATCAAATCGGCATATCCAGAGGTGACCGTTCCCAGTATCTGGTTCGTAACCGCTGGTAAAGCCTGAAAGCGAGAAACGTATCTTAAAGTCGCGTGTCCACTGTAAATCATGGATGTCGGACGTGGGTGATAGCGAAGTTCATCTCGCCTAAGATATTTCGCCCTTTCTCCGATGTTTTGCTGCATCAGTTCATTGATGTACACACGTCCGGTCCCGAACAGTCCAATGACATAAGTTGTTCTGTCGTTACCTAGGTGAGGGACTTTGAGCCCTCCCCAATCCAACGAGTGGTAGCGCACAAAGGCTCGAGCTCCCCGCAATTGGTCACGCGGGGATTTCCGCGCAAACGTTATGACCCTGCGAAGCAGCTGCATCTCAATTCGCCTGTCTTCGAACAACGCGAGAGCCACTTGAGAGACGTTGTGGAAGCACTATTCTGACTCAGAACGACCGACACCCGCTGAGTGAGGGCAACCGCATTCAGGCGATAAGCAAGACTTTCTGGTTCGTGCAATCCAGGCACAACTTGCGCGCCGACTGCCATCGCCGGAACAGAGTTTCGCCAGCTCCAATTACAGCCGGTATGTCAAGTTCGCTGGCGCGGATCGCCATGTGTGAATTGGCACCGCCATACTGAGTAACGAACCCTGCGATGCCGCGAGTGAAGATCCAGTCGAAGCCGGGGTCTGCGCTTGGCACGAATAGAATCCGTCCAGCGAGGCTCTCGGGCGGGTCGGCAAGCGAGGCGATTGGTGCGGTGACGCTTCGTCGCGTAATGTAATTAGGGTGGCTCAGGGGAAGGTGAAACGCAAACACTTCGTCGGATGAGACGAGGATCGGTGGAAGGACAATATTGCGCGTGAGCGCATGACGCTCTCTGCCATGCGTGACGCTCTCAAGCAGTGCGTCGCGCACCGAGCCGCTCTCACCATAGAGCATGCGGATCACCTCATAGTTTAGAAATGCACAATCCTGCACCGAAAGACCATGATCCGCACCGAGCTGTCTAATGAGTGACAGGGCATCGCTCAGTCCCCGCGTGAACACGAACTTCGAATATTCCCGACCCTCGATACCAGCCTTGATGAACTCAATCACGCTCAAGACGTCGATGTCGAGCTGATGTTCCTTTAGCAGTTGCTCGATGCAACGTAACTGCTCAATCGAGAGCGCGAAACGTGGTGGCGCGGATGCTGGCTTTCGCGCGCTCGACCAGTCGAAATAGAGATCGGGTGCCTCATCGTAGCGCAGCGAAAGGATGTCGTAGGTGCCCGGCCGGAGGTGGCCGTAAAGCGCGAGGAAGTCTGCTTTTGGAAGTCGCGCGAAATCTTCTCCGATGCGCGATCCAACGGTATCCGCGGTTGCCATGAATGTAGCCGCCTCGTCAGCAGTGAGGACGCCTACCTCGACGAAAGATTTGAGCAGTTGAACCGCGATGAAGCCCGCCCGAGCAAGGCCAGCGAACGGGAGTGTACCGTATCGCTTGCAGTCCTCAACCAGCCAGTAAATACGGCTGATCTTGTCGAGTCCTGCGTTGCAGATTTTCGGAATCCGCTTTGCTAACACGTCGATCTTCGCACGGTCGCGGCGCCACAGCGCGGTCTCGCCGGACATGATGCGATTTGTAAGGCGCCGTAACGCGCTTGAAAGGTCGACGAGATCTTCTGCAGAAAATCCGTGCTCGAGGAGCCTGCCCATCCGCTGTGGCAAATCAAGGGTGTAGCAGGAGAAAACAATTTCAAATTCGACCTTGTCATGGAGATGGGGCTCAGAGAGAAGGCGATCGATGTAGTAGTTCACTAGTCGCCCAGCGAGATCATCGGGTAGGTCGCGTGGTATGAAGGAGTTGAAATCGACGCGCACGTCGATATACGGCAGTCCGTGAAAGCTGACGAGCAATGGAAAACTGCGAAGGTTCTTGTACCCGTAATTGTTCCGCTGATAGGCCCAGATAGTGTCGGTGACGAGTTCGCGATAGAGCGACAATGAAAGAGGGTACGGACGAACGCCGATGATCTCGGCAGGGTTCCAATCCGGCATGATTCCAAATATTGCCCGACTGCCATGCAAGTAGGGATGCCGGCGGCTGAGTAGCTCAACTTTGCCCGCCATATCGGCAAGAGAAGTGTCAACCTTCGAATCCACTGCCCGCCCGTGGCAATCGGTTGCAAGCGGTCGGACTTGCAGAAGGTAGACCTGACCGGTGTCGATAGCGAATTCCATGTCGATTGCATCGCAGGCCAGAAGGGTTTCGAGCTCTCTGACGAGGGCGAGGACCCGTGCCAGCGATGGTGGGCAGAGGTCAGGCCGAGACTTCAGACAAATAAAAGTCTTTAGATTGTCTCCGATACCGGCGGTCACGCGATCGGTAAGTCCGGACCAGTCGTCGTAATTGATTATGAAATAGGGGCCGCCGTTGGGACTGCGCGAAAAAACCACCCCGGCCATCTCCACGCGGTCAAGCATGGGCTGAACGAAAACCTGGTCACCGTCGGCCCCTCCCTCGGAGAACGAATCAATCACGCGGTCAATAGCTTGTGCCACTTCCGCGCTGCCTCGGACACCGAGCACGGATTCATATTTTCCAGCCTGGGAGTCCTCGGCGCCGTCCTCCTGTCGGGCGCTGCTGCGGACAATGACCCGATCTGATCCCCAAGGTGCAGCGGCGACGGCAGCGAGCACACTGGCGGCATCCGAGTGCCAGTCGCTGACGGAGAAGCGGACCTGCGGCAGGACGTGACCATTGCGCAGCAACGGAGCCAGCGCATCCAAAGTTTCGGCCTTCGTTTTGAAAGTTACGGCGGGCATCCTGTGCACCTCACCTGCGCCGTTTCTCCGGGCGCTTAGCGCCAAGATGCGGTCTACCGCGCTCGCAACGTCGAGCTTACCGTAATTATCGAGGACTATGTCTGGTGTCTCGGGAGCCTCCGCAGGCACGTCAATCCCAACGACATCCTGCAAATCCCCGCATCGAGCCGCCTCGTAGATGCCTTTGCTGTCTCGACGCTCCAGCTCGTCTATCGGTACACGGAGGTAGATCTCGAAGTAACGGGGGATGTTTTCGCGGTTCCAACGCTGTACCTCGTGAAAGAGCGAGATGGTCGCGCAGACGACATCGACCCCCTGTTCAGCCAGCAGCCAGCACAGCCGCGCACTGCGCATTGCAGATTGCCGACGGTCGGTCGAACTATGGCCAAGGTCCTTGGAGATCACAGAACAGATTGCGTCGCCGTCAAGGAAATTGACCTGCCGGCCAGCGGCACGTAAGCGTCTTGCCAACTCCCGCCCCAAAGTTGTCTTACCACCACCGGATAAACCGGTAATCCAGAAGACGCGGCCCACTGTAGTGTCATTTTCGGCGTTAGACTGAGTTTGTGCATTTTCTATTGTTGTCTGCATATGAATTAATCACCGCGCATGAAACAACGAATTCAGGCGTATCCATCCGAATGAGAATAGGAGAAGAGGAACTTACTGGACACATTCATCGTCGAATTAGGATACGCGATAAGCTAAATAACCCGGAATCACGCTGAGGCTAGACGCCCGTAGCCGATCTTCTCAATCTGCCCTATGGTTTCCCCTGAGAGCCTATTGATAAAGTCTCTGAATCGGGGGACTTTTTCTTTAATGATCCGATGGCCATAAGGCTTGGTTCTCGGAGGGAACATATGTAAACGGCTCAAATCAAGATCAAGTGACATCACTCCGAGGATCTTGGAAAACTCCTTGAGCGGATCGCTCATGAAGTCCTCAAGACGCAACGTTAGCGTGGCAGACTGGAGATAAAGCTCAGTTTCTTCGACAAACTCTAGGAAAGACAGAAATCGCGGCCCGGGCAGACTCGCGAAAAAACTAGGGTCGCCAGCGGCGAAGGCCTCGAACTCAGGAAAATTCTCTTCTAACTCAGCACATAGATCGTCGGTGTTCTGATAGACTTGCGAAATACCAGAAATCATCCTGTACTCGCGAACGTATGTCCGCCACCAAATCCAATTTGTCAGCAACGCGTCGAGAGGATGACGATAGATGAAAATCAAATCGGCAAATCTCAATCGGACCGCTTCCAAGATACGCCTCGTAAGCGCTGGCAACACCTGACCGCGAGAAGCATGTCTTAACGTGGCGTGGCCGCTGTAGATCATAGATGTCGGACCTCGATGGTAGCGGACCTCGTCCTTTCTAAAATATTTTGCCCTTTCTCCGATATTCTGCAGAATCAGCTCGTTCAGATACCAGCGCCCAGTCCCGAACAATCCAATGATATAAGCCGTTCTGTCGTTACCCAGATGAGGCACTTTCAGCCCTCCCCAATCTACTAGATGGTAGCGGATGAAGGCTCTGGCTCCCTCGAGTTGTTCATGAGAGGATTTCTCACCTTGAATCCAGAGCTGCGAGGATCTGATGAGCCTGTGAACCATACATGGAGGGTGAGCCGCACATCGGCATCTGTTACGGACGAAGGCTCGGGCTCCCTGCGATTGGTCCCGAGGGGAATCTCTCGCAAATCTGACACCCTGTGAAGGAACTGCATCTGACTCGTCCATGTCTTCGCGGACGTATCGCTTCAATTCTGATTCCAGGCCAAGGTCTATCCTGTCAACTTAATCGTTATTCGGAGTGCTGTGCCGCTGGCAACTTGAACGAACCTGCGAATCAAAACCAGCATTCTAACCAGCGGGGGGGGTAAAAAAGAACAAAGCATCAGAGCGAACCAACGAGGCCCGAGGCCCATGAGTCGTCGATATTCAATTAACTGGCTACGCGCCAGAGATGAATAGCCAAATTTTAAATTATTCATCGGGCTGATGAACGCCAATCTCTTGAGATACTTCCTTAACTCCTCTCGACGCTTGTGGTCGACCGCCGCCGCAAGTGCATTCGCTATCGTCGCAACCGCTGGTAGCGCCGGGCGCGGACTTTGGCTGTCGCTCGCTCTGTTTGTCGCGATCACATTGACTGTTAGTAAAGTCTCGTTGACGAATGCAATCTCACCAGCTAGCGCCAGCCGAGCGAATGTATCGTGATCTTCTCCCCATCTAGCGCCAGCCGGAAATCCGCCAATCTGCTTGAGCACCGATGTACGGGCTATCACTCCTGAGGAATGAAGCGGGGAGGCCGCGCCTTTCGCTAGAATGTCGGAAAAGTAGTTAATGATACCTTGATTCGCTTGTCCTGGCACTCCCACAAAATAGAATTGGGAGATCTGTCCCGGTTTGGTCAAAAATTCGTAAGCTGAGCCGGCCGCACAAGCCTGGGGGAAACGTTCAAGGAGGGCGGCTACGTTTTCCAAAAAGCGCGGTTTCCAATAGTCATCAGCATCGAGAAACGCGATCACTTCTCCCTTGGCTATCTCGATGCCATGATTTCGTGCGGCGGAAACACCTTGATGAGACCTCCTAACTAGGCTCACGCGAGGCGCGTATTCCAGCACGGTCCGATCACCGCCATCAGTTGAGCCATCGTCGATGACGAGTATTTCCTCTGGTCGGCGGCTTTGCGCCAGCACAGACTCGATCGTTTGTCTGATGTGATCCGCCTTATCGAACAGCGGGATGACTACACTTACCGACAGAATACTTCCGAGACGCATTGGCGACCAACGTGGAGGATTTGGAAGACAGTGAAACGTGCGAACCTCCGACGCAAGATTTCCTCCTGTGAGCTTCAAGGCAACCGGTGGAGTCATCTCATCTTCTTCTGGGGCTTATTCGGAAGCGCCAGGATTAAATCCTATGGTAGTAGGGATGAGCAATGCTGCCAGGACGCCCACGCGCCTCATTTTCTGACCTAATTCGTTGAGCCTCGCCAGGTTCTTGAAGACGATGGGACTCATCTCACTGAGCTAGCGCGCACCGCGATTGCGCGCCAATATGGCTCGTGCGTCGGAATCTCAATATTTGAGAACCCGCAGTCCCTCAAAAGGTCATAGAGCTGCCGCCGAGTGAAGCGATGCTCGAGGTGATTTCCGAAACGATCCAGGCAATCCGTTCGCATCGTATAGAAGCTACGGTCTCGATATGCTGAAAGCGGAATTCCGCCGATCCTGAAACCGAGTCGCTCTAACACTTGGCAGATACGTGCCAGCGGTAGGTAAATCAAAACGGCAATGATGTCTGACGACCAACGACGAAATCGGTACGGCGTGCGTGAGATTCCGCGCCGCGTCAGGTCCACGACGCGCCAAATTCCTCGAAACCACGCGGGTCTGTTCTCCAGCGAATAGTATGCGTACACAAGCAGAGGTGCTCCCGGTTTTAACTTTCGGGCAATCGCTGCTAATGCCTGCCGTGGATCAGGTACGTAGTGGAGAACCCCGAGACAGTAAGCAAAGTCCAGAGAATTATCCGCCACTGGCGTGTCTTCCAAGGAACATATATGTACTTCGCAGTTGTTAAATGACTTGAGCCTTTCTTGCGCAACAGCTGCAGCTCCGGGACTGGCGTCTACACAAACTAGTTTACCTACGCGAGGCGCTACGAACGTTGCCCATCGGCCGGATCCACATCCTGCATCGAGTCCGATACTGTCATGATCTATCGCTGCCCATGGAAAATGCTCGAAATATTCGCCGAAAATTCTTTCCAATTCCGAGGACGGGACTTGCGTTTGATCGAAATGCCGCCATTGCCGACCGAATCCTTCGATAGTATTCACATCGAGGTTTGGCATATGTCTAACAGCGGCTTGGATGGCGACACGCGTGATTGTGACAGATAATTTCGAGACCGCGATATTCCAAAACCCAGTTGAAATTATGGGTGGGATTGGTTCGTAATCATCAAGCTACGGACGCATTTGTTCAACATGAGTAGCTTTAAGAGAAACCCTCCCAGCAGCAGCATAAGCGCTCATTTTCTAGTCGCCACTGGAATGCCGAGCGGGCGGATTTAACGTTTCAGCGCCGCCCACAAACGATGGTGCAGGTTCCAATACAGCTTTGGGAAAATCGGCGGGAGAAATGTAGCCGCCAAATACAGGGGCACTCGCGGGTCCTGTAAAAAATTCACCGTGCCGTGCCGTTGGAACTCCGCGAAGAGAAGCCGCGCCTCGTCCGGGCGACCACACATCAGATTCTGGCGGATCATGTCCGCCAGCCGCTTGCAACGATAACGGCGAAGGGCCGCGGCTATTGAGTCGGGCAGCAGACCCCAAGAAAGTGCCTCGTCCAGAGGCGATAAAACATACTTGGCGTCATCGACGTTAACTGGGAGAAGGCTCATGGTTACTCTGTAATCCGCGTCTGCATCTAGATGTCTGGTTGCCGAAGCCACGTTTACAAACGCTATTGGGTAGGATAACGCCACCCTACTCCAGAACGTCGAGTCCTCTCCTCTCAGGAGGGGGGGGAATCCGCCGAGGTGATCGAACACTTCCCCGCGAATGACTACGCTCGAGGTCCAGACCGGCGGAGCCCCGTCCATCACAGCGCGGAAATAATTTGCGAGGATACCACTGGAGCCAGCTGGCACTCCGCATTGGAAGTCGGGCACATTCCCACGCCCCGTCGGGTAGACGATTCGATATGCCAGAGCCACAGCTGCGACGCCTGGATGTCCCTTAAAGGTCGAAACAGCCAATTCAAGTAAATGTGGCTCCCACTCGTCATCGGCATCAAGGAACGCAACGAACGAACCGTTCCTCTCCCTAATGCCGCGATTTCTGGCGGCAGCAGGGCCCGAATTGCTTTGAGAAATCAGGCGAATTCGGTTGTCCTTCGCTGCCAGGTTCTTGACGATTGTCGATCCGTGGTCCGTCGACCCGTCGTCCACAACGACGACTTCAAAGGACGCATATGTCTGTTTGACGATGGACTCGAGGGCCCTCTGCACGTACAGTGCCTTGTTATAGAGCGGCACTATGACCGATACGGTGGGTTTATTTAGCATCGCGCGCTCGAAGGCTCCTGTGTTGCTCACATCATGAGCATTTTGGGAAAATAATCTAAGCATTCGACCCGACGGCTATATCAAGTTCCACACCATCACCGTCGTTGGCACCGCGCTCATGCTCTGCGGGGACTGCTTGCGCGTTCTGGCGGAATTCGAACCCGAACCCTGATCTGACTTCTGAGAGTTCAATATTGCCCAACCTCACTCAATCAAAGAGATCGAATCCAACTAATTTGGACAGCGGTGACTCAAGGTAGCTGCACTCAGCGATACGTCCATCGCCTCCCCACCGACTTCTCTGTACAGGGCTTCGTATTGTGATACCACGGTGTCCAAGCTGAAGCGACATCTGATGCGTTCCCGTGCGGCGCGACCAAGATCACGACGCCGTGCTGAACTCATTCTCAGCAAATCAAACCAAGCGTCACCGAGAGCCACCGCATTTTCCTTGGGCACGATTCTACCGGTTGGGCCAACAATCCGAGCAGCATCACCAACGTCCGTGGCCACACACGGAATCTCACAACACATAGCCTCTCCAATCGCCAGTGGAAACGCATCCCCCCAAGCTGATGCGAGTGTGGCCACAGTGAAGGCAGAAATCACTTTGGATACGTCGTCCCGCCTCCCGAGGAGATGGAAACGCTCTGGTGAAGGGCTTGAAGCGGCAAGTTCTTGCAATCTCGGCTCTTGCAGAGTAACGCCATCTCCGCAGAGTACAAAGTGAACCTCTGGGATCCGTTTGATCAGCAACGCGGCAGCTTCAAAAAAAGTTCTGTGGTCCTTTTGTGGATGAAACCGAGCGACAAGGCCAACCACGGGTGTATCTTCTGACAGTTGTAGCTCATCGCGAACCGCTTTGGCCCCGCTCGCGTCTCGGTACAGCCTGCTAAGATCAAAACCGTTAGGGATTACTACCATCCTGCTGCGTGGATACCCGAGAGCGGCGTGCGTGGCCAGCGATGCCTCCGAACAGCAGACGATTTTTGAAGGGATCGTATCCGCGAGCTTGCTGCAGCACCGCAGCGTAATTCGTGAGGTCCATTTTGTGAACGCCGGATCGAGGGTAGTCTGATGTACACCCCACACGACAGGAATTCCTGCAAGAAATGCAGCTAGTCCACCCAGTAAGTCACTATGTATCATCCAGGTTTGTACGACCCGAGGCCTCCATTTCCTTAGCAAGCAGCCCAATTTGTGAAAAGCAATCGGGTTCGGCACCTTTGTGCTCATGTTCAAACATCGCACGCGGATGCCAAGATCTTGAATTTGCCTACCTACAGGTCCAACTTCTATGAGCGAGATCACCTCGGTCTCAAAACTTCTGCGGTCCATCCGAGAGATGAGCCGGTATAGCATCGTCTCGGCACCACCAACGTTCAGCCCTGTAATAACGTGAGCAACCCTCATGTGTCAGCGCTTTTCTCCGCTCTCTTCAGATGCCCGGTGCCGCGCCGTTACCGGCGCGACGGCATACGAAGCTGGCCCTTAGGTCTTGAAGAGACGCAACCATCCTGCGCGCTTTGCCCGCTCATCCTCATCCTTCTGCCACGTTCATCATTTCGCGAATGATTGACCCTAACGCCTCGGGATTGCGGTGGTATAAACGCCCCAGTGCGCATCGCGTCAAACCCAGTATCGAAAAGAACCGGCAAGTGATATTCGAACAAGAGAGTTCCGCCCAATACCGTCGACAGACGCGATACGCTTCCACGACCTGGTCGCCGCCCCGAGAACACGTTTTCGAATCTGGATGTAAACGCGCCCGGGCGACGATCTCGTTAAGGTACGTAACGGGGTGATTGCGCAGCATCCGAATCATCAGGTCGAGATCCATACATAGGTGCAGCCTCTCGTCGAGTCCACCTGATTGCTGGTATGCCTTTCGAGGGAAAAATACTCCAGGCTGCGAATAGCGTGCCTTACCGGTCCATATCGCAACCATGTTATGAACGTCTAGATGCCGCTGCCTAATGATCCACTCGCGGGGCTTTCGTTGAGTAAAGACCTCTACATCACCGGCAATGATAGAGCCAGGTCTAGCTTCGTATGCCTTAGCAACTCGCCGCAGTGCGCCGGCGCAAAGAATGTCGTCAGAGTTTAGCCACCCCAGTAAATCGCCTGTTGCCCGAGAGAAGCCTTTTTTCAGAGCGTCTGACTGTCCTCGATCTTTTTCAATAATCCAGTAGTCCAGTTCGCTCGCGTGGCGGGCGATGACGTCACGCGAACAGTCCGTCGATCCACCGTCGATGACCACGTACTGCAATCGCGAGTAGTTCTGCGACAAGACGCTACAAATCGCTTCTTCCAGGAAGCGGCCCTGATTGTATGAAGGGGTGACTATCGTAATGGAGGGGAGCATTTGTTCAGGGCACTGGTTGTAGAACACCACGATCGACATAAGTCTCGCGCCCGGTCGGGAGCGCCTCGCCGATGTGCACCAAATGATGGGTCACGTGCGCTCCTACCTGGGCATCGCTCAGCCAACCGCAAGTGGTCAGAAAACTATATCGGCGAAGAGCATATGCAGTAGGCTGCGGACTGAAAACGATCAACTTTAGTGCTCGGCGTAATAAACAATCGAAGATTCTCGGATTAGCCTCAAAGAAGAACACTTCCCAGTGAAGTTCGTGGGCCTCGACATCCAATTTGAGGACACCCACAGAGCGATTACCAATGCTATCGACAATGGTTGCCAGTTTTATGGCTTCGTGCTCTGTGTCGCTCCATGGGACTTCTCAAGTGATGCTAGACCACCGTTTCGATCAATGTTAGGCGGTATTGCTAGAACGCCATTCCCAGTACGCCATGACAGAGCCTCGCGCCTCAACTCAATCCGCGCAATTGAGGAGATTGTGTTGCGCCAGTCTGTGACGTTCTGCCTCAGTCTTTCGTAAATTGGAGCACATGGTTCGAACGCGATTTACTCACCGGTTTGCCAGCCTTGATCGCGATGGCGCATCTGAACGATGTGGGCACCAGCGTCGATCGACAAGTCTCCGCGCGATGCCATGCGCGCGAGCACTTCTGTGACGGCCAGATCATACACTTCCAGCTGATAGATCGAAGCACCAACGACTTCATTGGCGTCGATAGTTAGGTCGAAACCCCAAGGAAGTTGTACGTCGCGACTTCGTCTGGATCGGTTTCGGCCAGCCTCAAACCTTCGCCTAATGTATCGCGGGGAAACAGAAGTTCAGGTTTGTCGATGCAATCAATCAGTCGCTGTAGTGCCACCATAATTTTCGTCCTTCCTCGACATGAGAGGAATTGCTCTCAGGCGGGGCTTGACCGGACGAAGGCAAAACTCCTCCCTATCAGTTGACTCATCCGGTTAATTTCATCGCCTCGGACAACACCTGTTAACCAGGCTCCGAGCCCGTAGCCGACCACGATCGCACACACTTTCGTCGGCACCGGCAAGGGCAGCTCGCGAAACATTGCTGCGATCGGGAGAGCCAACGCAAGGGGCGGGATCGCGATGCGCAGCCCAGTCCAAGCCATCGACCGCGTGGGTCGAAAAACGAGAAACACAAAGATGCTCGCAAGCGAGTAACTGACATTTGTAGCCCACGCTGCCCCTAGAGCACCCCAGCGTGGAATGAAAAGCAGGTTCAGTAAGACGTTCACTGCGGCTCCGACCCCCGTCACGAAGGGAAGATAGTTCTGCAGATTTTTTGCAATTAGACCATTCGTGATCACAATTCCGAAAAACACTGGCACTTCCGACCAAATCAGGACTGAGAGTAGCGAAGCACTGGCGGCAAATCCTTCTCCATAAAGCAAATGAATGATCGGCCCTGCCAGCGGGGAGACCAGCGCGCATACTCCGCACACCACCGCCATCATGGAACGAAAGCTAAGCTTCAGATAGTGGACGAAATGCTCATTGCACGAGGCAAACTGTGAAAAAATGGGGAACATCGAAATCATCAACGCCACTGGTAGTAGACCAAAGAGTTCAGTAATGTTCACAGCAGCGACATATGGTCCAAGCGCTTGATCGCCCGTCATATTATGCAACATTACTTGGTCGATGCGGAGATAGATGCCGATTGCAAGGGCGCTTACTGCAATCGGAAAACCGCACGAGGCGTATTCCCTAGCTTGGGCAGGCAGGAAACGCCAGGGTCGGACGAGGAATCCGCGGTGATATACAGTGACAAGAGTCAGTGCGACTTCGCACATGCCGCAGGCCATTCGACCCACGACTACCCCAGTGAGACCACTTCTGAGGAACGCTACAACGAGAAGTGCCAAGAGCCAAATCACCTGCCGCAATAGTCCAACTCCGACGGGGTACCACTGGCGGAGGTCCACCTGAAATACGATAGCCGGAAACCGCAGCGGTGCCAGGATCAACAGATCGACTGCCGCAAGAACGAGAAGCAAACGTAGCTTTGGCGGATATCCGAAGCTTGGAGCTAATAGCAAACTGAGTGCAGTTGCCACTAACGAAAAGCTAATACTCAGGATAATTCCCGTGAACAGAATGCTTCCCGCTTGTGTCCGGTTCCTTGCCGCTTCGCGTGCCAGAATCGATTCCAGTCCAAACGTCGCGAGCCATGCATAAAGTGCCACGTATGCGTACAACGCTCCATACTCTCCCAGTCGAGTGCTTCCAAGATAGCGTACGAGGAGAATTGAGGCAGCACCGGAAAGAACAATTCCCAACCCCCGACCTGCGATCAAGATAAGCGTATTTCTAAAGACCCTATCCCCGAGTGCTGCCTGCTCAGATTGATCTAAAACGAATCTTCTCATCTGAGGATTGATCGAGTTTGAAAGCTCACAATCCCGCTCGTGTAAGCGCATACGCCGCGGACATTTGCGGTCAGGCCACGGCCGCAACCGCGTTTCCTGCACTGGCGTTTTTGATAAGTTGGGTTTCTATCCACCGGTACGTGACTGCAAGTCCTTGCTCGAGGGGAATCAAGGGCTCCCATCCCAAAATATCACGCAGCTTGGAATTATCGCTGTTCCGACCACGCACTCCTTGCGGTTTCACCAAATCGTGGCGTTTCCTCAGGCATTTCCCGGCGATGCCGCAGATCAGATCGACGAGCCGATTGATGGTGACGAGCTCCTCGGTGCCAAGATTGAGAGGCTCGCGATACTCGGATCGCATCAGACGCGTGAGGCCTTCAACACAGTCGTCCACGTACATGAAAGAACGGGTCTGTTCGCCATCACCCCAGATGTCGATCTCACTCCCGTCAGGAGCCAGAGCAACCTTGCGGCTAATTGCTGCAGGCGCCTTCTCTTTTCCTCCTTCATAGGTCCCGAGCGGACCATATACGTTGTGGAATCGCACAATTCGAGTTTCGAACCGATAGTCCTTCCAGAAATACCGGCACATTTCTTCAGCGAAAAGTTTCTCCCAACCATAGCCCGGTTCTGGATCAGCCGGATACGCGTCCTCTTCCTTGAGCGGTGTGACATCCGCGCTTTTTTGCTTGTATTGCGCATATACGCAGGCCGAAGACGAGAACAGGAATCTCTTCACATCATTAATTCGGCTAGCCTCGAGCATATGAGCGTTGATCAACGTGTTGTTGATAGAGACCTGGGCTAGAAAGGCGGTGATGTAGCCAATACCGCCCATGTCTGCGGCCAAGTTATAAACTTGGTCGACGCTTCTCGTCGCGACCAAGCAGTTATCAAACTTCCGCAGATCGAGCAGTTCGAACTCGTTTGCCGCTGAGGCTTCGTACTCGGGATTTTTGAGGTCGACGCCGCGGACCCAGTGACCTTCCGCCTTTAAGCGACGGACGAGGTGATGACCAATGAAGCCACCGGCACCGGTGACCAAGATCCGATTCGTTTTCATTTTGTTTCTCCTTCGCAGGTTACATCGGGTGTCAGACCGAATTCAGCAGCTAAGAGTGTGTGGCCAAAGCAAATCGGTTTGCATTTCGGGCTCTCCAATGTTGCGTGCAGGACAGCGGCTGAGATAGACAGATCATCAACGCCAATGGAAGGAGCATGTCCCTCTCGCGAGCAAGCTCGCCGAAATTTGTCATCGAGGGTGCAAACAACAGTGAGAACTCCAAGAAAGAGAGCCACAAGAAGGGAACGACTGGATTTTCGCGCCACTTTCGCAACGACAAGCGCAGTGCTTTGCGTCGGCGCCAGGCGAACATCATCAGCCCGAACGCTTCAACTGCGGCGACTGCCATCTGTGGGTTGCGCACTTCCCAAGGAAAAGGTCGAAAAAGAAGAAATGGGGACGCGAGCAATCGGGAACTCAAAGAACTACCGAATGCTTGCCCTGGCTCCTGAAAATTGGCGGCGCCCCGACTTTCCAGCGAGATTCTACCACGATCTAATAGTCCGTTTTGCATGTGCCCGACAACTGTCGCATCGGCATTGAGAAAGGCCCGAGCTTGAGAGAAAAAAAACAGATTCGCAAACAGCAGCAAGGGAACACCGCAGATCTTCAGCGCCATGCCCTTCGCCCCGCTGCGGTTTCTCGAGATTAGATAGGCGGTGCCGAGTGAAGCCGCGAGGATGATGGCAACATGGGGACGGACTAGCATTGCGCCGCACAGAGAAGCCAAGGTAATGAGGAGTCCGTCGGGGCGAGTTCGCGCAATCTTCGCGATACCGTAACAGCAACCTCCTATGAAAAAGAAAATCACGGCGTCCTTGCCGATTGTAGCCGTCCAATATACCAGCGACGGCAAAAGGAACATGAATAAGGCAGCAGCTGTATGCTGCCGCTTCGGAAACGCCATGCAGAAGGCCCGATAAAATAGATACTGCCCCCAATATGAAACGGCGGCGAAAATAATCATAAGCGCCTGAAATGTGGGCCCGAACACGAAAATTAGCCAGCTCGTCAACATGACGATGAAATTCGTACTCCAGAAAGGCCGAAGGAAGGCCCATTCGCCCGTGAGTGAAAATTTATTTACGATTTTCGACCCTTCATAAAAGTAGAAAAACGCATCCGCAAAGCCGTAGACACGGGTAATCATCAACAAATACGCTGAAACAGCAGCAAGCTTGAGAAGAAAACCGACGATCATCACCTCGCTTAGGAAATGATCGCGGGCGGCCACTCCGCGAACAACAATTACCTGCAGTGCCAGCACAAGGGCCAAAACTAGAAGCACAGTTGGGGCGTTATTCTCTATCGTATAGTCGGAAGGAAAGGGAGCGAAGAGCTCATACATCCAAAAAGGAGAACTGAGAATACATACGAGACCAATCGACCTGACCAACCTCAACGGTTCCGTTCTCTCCGACCAGGAAGTTCTAGTCACGATGGATCAAACTTCGAACTTAATCCGCCTTGTATTGACATCGGGGAGCACGTTCCTCGACAGTCCGTTATCGGTGCTGTTGACAGCCGCCGACGAGTAGGACGTCTCGAACTTCAGTCGAGTAGCCTAGCCTAGCCTAGCGCCCAACAAACGATCGTGCGGGCCTGCGAGACCCTTCCGGTCATCATATCGATAGCGGCGAACCAGTCTTTGCTCTCAGCCGAGTTCCCTTCGAAGAACTCTAACTAGCGAAAGTTCAACGGTGAATTCTCACAAACGAGAAGGAGTTTCGAAAGGGTCGCGAACTCCAACCCATGTCTGTCCTTCACGGACGGTCGGTTTGTCGGTGCGTCTCGGAAACCCCTCGAATCCGAGATCGAATTCAGCTAGGAGTCAGGTTAGCCGCGAATATCGGTCGCTATCCGCCGCACGTGCGCTGCTTTTTCTCACAGCAAGGATACTTTTGGTAAGGAGTTACACACGCCGGAGGGGGGACACAATGCCTTTCGCAAAATTGGCCGACGTATTCTTGGCCGTGATGGTGATGACGATGGTGGAAACGGATGCATACGTTGTGGCAGCACCCCTCTTGAGGAGAATTGTGTTGACAACTGAACCCCCAGTTGGCCGTGAAATTGGCGCTCGTTTCTGTCCCTTGATTTCCGCCGCACAAATTGGACGGCGCGGTCACAGACCCCAAGAAGACCGTGTCGGAAGACGCCCAAGTGGCAGTGTTAGCGGGTACGGAGTAAGACTGCGCGGTGAGATTGACTGTGAGAGTTTGTGAGCTTCCGTTGGGACAGCCTACCATTATCTGGCCCACGGCATTGGTTACCGAGATCGTCGTTGCGATGGGAGAGGGTACGGAATCGTTAATGGAAACTTCGTACCCCACTTCCACTATGTCCCCCGGACTGATAGCGTCGCCGCTGTCCGTCGTGCTGGTGAGAGCTACGCTTTGAGCTCTCGCGTTTGGCGCGAGCCAAAGCGCCGAAACAGAAGCGATGAACACAGCCAAAATCACACGCATAACCATCGGGAACTGTTTCTTTTCGTTCATGGCTTTCCTCCTGAGGAAAGCGGGCGATCGCCCGCGAGCTAGCAAGATGGAGCGAGAACTCTAAACAGAACCGTCCGTTATTGACTGACGAGGCCCGCTCAACCGAGCATTGTTGGGTGGAGGGAGACGGCGGTGACTCCCTTGGTCAGGCGCTGTAATCGGAATTGTCGATATGACTTCCAAGTCGTGGTCAGGACCCGCTGGTGGCGAGCATGCCGAAAGGCGCTGTCATGTTCTGCGACAGAAGGGAAGCTCGCGGTTAAGCTTGCGAAACCACTTCAGTTCCTGCGTTGAGGGCTCCGGGTATGTTGTGGCTCCGCTAGCAATCCCACTTAATACAAAGAATAGCGCGGCATTTGCTGGCATGTGGAGGTTGAATTCGGAGAAGCTGTGCACGAGAATGCCCGTACAACCGACCAGCGGTCCCAGCGCTCTCATCACTCCGTCCGTCGAGTGTGCTTCGAAATTCTGAAAGCCGGCACGATACAGATTCACAATGAACCACAGCACGCACGCGAAACCCAGTATTCCGGTCTCAACCAGCACTTGCAGATAATCGTTGTGAGCATGATTGACTATGAGATCGGTCGAGAAGCTACGATATTGGGGATAAACTATGGGAAACAGTCCTAGCCCCCAGCCTGCAATCGGCCGATCGCGTACCATCCTAGGCACGTCTCTCGCCACCGCTAACCGGCCAATTACACCATCGTTCGTGAGCGGCTCCGCCAGCGTGCCGAGTCGATTCAGCACCGCTGGACTGTCGACCCAAAGTGCCAATGCGAAAACTACAAGGCACGTGCCCATCAAAGTCCAAACGATTCTGCGATTCGTTCGCGCCACGATCAGTCCAGCGAGGAACACCATTTGGACGACAAAGGCGATCATGCCTCCGCGCGAACCACTGACAAAAATAGTTGCTGCCATCAGAATGGCCGCGATCATCCACAGCAGTCGCCCGTGTCGCCTCGCGTCTTCCATCAGCGCCATTGCCAGAGGAATCGGCGCGATCATCTCCATCAGACCAGCGTAGTGATTGTGATCAACATACGGACCAACGCTACTGGGCAACGCTGGCCAAACCCAATAAATCCTGCCGTTGTAAGTAAAATACTGAACAAGTGTAAACAGTGCGACAATAAATCCGAAAACGGCAAGAATGGTCAAAAGCCTGCGCGCACTTGCTCGGTCACACTGGCTCGCGAACAGGAATAAACATCCGTATGCAGCGTACTTCCAGAGCTCAAAGCGAGTAACATGCACATATGCAGACGATCTGGAGACAACCTGCACGGCGATTAGTAAGCCGAACAGCGCTATCGGTGGATACAAAGGGCACCGGTTTAGGTGTAAGTGGCCTGAAGAAAACTGCGGCCAGATCCAAAGCAAAACCAACAGAGCGGAACCTATTTCTAAGATGGCGATAGCCCACCGATCGATGCCACCAAACGCGAGAACAGCGAATATCAAAAGAGCGGATGTTGCAGCGATCGAAATGGATTGTCCGGTGCCGATTGGGCCATTTCTCACCACCGCTCGCTTAAGGGGAAATGGCGGAGTGTCAACATTAAGCGGGTCGGCGACTGGGCGAATTGCACGGTCCAAACTCATCTATTATCTGGCCAGAGTGACATCATCGATCCACAGTCTTCCCGTGATAGGGCCTGCTCCGGGAGTGCGGGCAATTTTCAGCGAAACCAGTTCTGTGCCAGGGCCGGTCGTGAACGATCCGCTGATTTCTTTCCAAGCGGTGGTTCCTAACACTTCTTCCGTAACCAGAAGCGAGTTCTTGGTATAGGCGTCGCCTATAACAAACTGAGGCCCATGAGCGGCATAAATATCGTCGCTCTTTGTATACGCGCGAAAGTCGTACCGGGAATTCGGGTCGACCGCGATGAGTTGAGATAAACCAACGTCAAGAACTTGTTCGCCATCAAATGTGATCGAAAGAGAATGGCTACCGCCGTGGAATTGTTCTGTATCCATGGCGAGCGTGACACCGGGACGATCTTCGTACCGCCAGTCAAGACCCATGTTTAGCAGCTTCGCTTCAAATCCACCATTTACTATTAGGTTCGTGGCTGACGGTCGGTATGCCCGAAAATCCGGATCGATTCTTGCCAAGTCATCCCATGCCGCGCGAACGGCGCCGACACGGTGTTGCGCGATCAGATACTCAAAGTAAGGCATCGCGAGCTGACGGTCGAATGGCCGCCGCAATGCAATGAGCCGTGACCATGTTGTTTCGGCTGCTTCTGTGTCCTTTTCATCCATTAATATCTTCAAGAATATGAAGTACACACCTGGCGCAGGCGGCAGTACATCGCTCATCGCGTCGATATTGTGTGTTGCCTGCCAGCAGATGTTGAGTGTCGGTTCTGCTTCCCACGGATCGGTCTGCAACAGCACACGGAATCGTCGAAAGGCTTGATTCAAATCGCCTCGAATGAAGTATGCGTACGCTACCTGTTGTGAAATCCGCGGAGTATTTGGATCAACACTGAGTGCTCGCCCAAGCGCCTCCTCCTGTAGTTCGGGAGCACCCGTGGACGCATATGCGGTTGCGAGGTCTAACCAATACTCTGCGATATGTGGGTTCAAACTCGTAGCGGACTTGTACTGCGGTATTGCCAAGTCGGGGCGCAGGTCGAAGAGCATGAAGTAGTCGCCCAAACGGTTGCGATACTCGGCATCAGCTGGATCCAGCCTGATGGCTTGTTCTATCGCCTCAGGTTGCTCGGAGGAACCCAATCGGTAGGCCGCGTAATCACGAACTGCGATGGCAACATACGCGAGCGCTGAGAACAAGAAGAGGCTCTTCCAGAAAACCCTATCAAACGAGGATTGCAGGACAATCTGCATGGAGCGAGCTAGCAAGTAGCCTAAAGTTCGGATGTAAGTCGCGCCCGAATTCTCACTTCAATTGCACGCCGCGGTTACAGCATAACTCCTAATCGCAATGAAGCCTTAGGCCTTACGAAATGGCAGGTCAGGACGATCTGTCGTTCGTATCGACTGCGCCATAGTAAGCGTCTGCGTATTTGCCGGCTGAGTAGTAGTAGTAATAGCGGTCCGGCGACTTTAAATCGAGGGCATTGACCACCGTCCCGAGCATTCTAGCTTTGACTTGGGACAGCATCACGCTCGCACGTCGAAGCGCAGCCTTGCTCGTCTGGGACGATCGAACAACCAGTAGCACAGCGTCGGCTTCAATGGATAAGCGCACTGCGTCCGTGACGGCTAAAATAGGCGGAGAATCGATAATGACGTGATCAAACATCTCGCGCCATTGGAGTAATAGTCGTTTCATGTGATCGGAACATAACATTTCGGACGGACGGGGCGATACGGGCCCAGCCGGGAGAACAAAGAGGTTAGGCAACTGCGCCGACGGAAGAATCACGGACTCCGAAGTTCCAAATCCGGCAAGAATCGACGAGAGCCCGTTGGTAGAAACGATTCCGAGGAGCTTGCAAATTGATGGTCGCCGAAGGTCAGCATCGACCAACAGCACCCTCCTGCCCTCCTGAGCCATCACAATCGCAGTGGCGACGCTCGTTGTGCTCTTGCCGTCTTGAGGGAGGGGGCTTGTCACCAACAAGATTTTGGGGGGAACGTCCGGCGACGAGAGAAGAATAGAGGTCCGCAGCCCGCGGTATGCCTCGGCGACCTGCGAGCTCGGGCGCGTATACGGTAATAGAGCCGCTTCATCGTCATTCTGAACGTCAGAAGCCAGTCGGCGACGATTCTTCAGCGCTCCGAGCGGTCCTATGTTTGTAAGGGGGACCACTCCCAAAGACGGAAGCAAGGTGATGGACTCTGCCTGTTCTGGCGTCCGCACGCTACTATCCAATGCTTCGAGCACGAAGGCCAACGCGATACCACCGGTGAGGCCAACCAGGAGGCCTATCCCAATGTTTCGCGGGATATCCGGCGCGAAAGGCGCCGCGGGCACGCTGGCCGAATCGATGATATGTACATTGCTCGAACTCAATCCTGCTAGGAGTCCGGCCGCTTTCAGATTCTGCATCAGGCTGTCGTAGAGCTGCCGGTTAGAATCGGCATCGCGTTTGAGCAGATAATATTCAATGGCGTTCTGGTTCAGTTGGCTCGCATCCTCTTTCTGCTGTTCAAATGCCTTTCGTAGAATCTTCTCTCGTCCGATGGCGCCAGCATAATCGCTACGAATTTTGGCAATCGTCTTTTTAAGCTCTGCATCGATTGCATCGTCCACTTGCTGCATCCGGGTCTTGAGTTCCACGATTTTGGGGTAGGCCGAGCCCATCTGCACGCCGGCCTGAGCAAGATCGACTTTCAGTTGAGCCTGTTCCGCGCGCAAGGATGCGAGTAATGCATTCTGATCTCCCGCGCCGACCGCCTCAGGATCGCCAGAAATCGTCAAATCGTACAAAGCTTGTTTCTGGATCCGATCCGCCTCCGCTTGGGTCAGTTCCTTGTTCAAATCGTCGAGCCTAGAGGTGATGATGTTTTGTTTTTCGTCTGTTCCCACTATTCCGTGCTCTTTTTGGTAACGCACGAGCTTTTCTTCGGAGATTTCGGTCTTGATCTGCAGGTCTGAAAGCTGTTTGGTTAGCCAGTCGGCTGCCTGAGTTGTTGCCTCGAAATGGGTTTTAAGGTTTTGCTCGATGTAGGCGTCAATCATTGCATTCGCTGCGTCCGCTGCAATGCGACCGTCCCGACTGACATATGCGATTTGGACCACTCGAGTATCAGGAATCGCCGACACTTCTAGCCCAACCTCGAAGTTGCGGACTAATTTGTCCTGCTGATCCTTGGTCAGTCTAGGAGGACCTGTCAAAGTCATGGCCGAAGGAGGGTTCGGAGTGTTCTCCAAGTTTGTAGGCTGCCCGGCAAATTGCATCTTCTGAATGGCCAACCACGCAATCGAATTACTCTTGAGGATTCTAACTTGAGTGGCCAAGTCGACATTCAAGCTATCCGGCGCGTTTCCATTCACTGTTCCATTGTCTTTAAAACCCAAAGGGTTGGGGTTATCCTTGTCTATTGTGATCTGCCCTGTAGCGCGGTACATGCGCGTCGTTCGCAGGGAGATGAGGGCAGCAGCCGCAAGCGAAAAGAGGGCGACACCGACGAGCGCCCATCGGCGCTTAACTAGTATTCGCCAGTAGTCGATCAGGATGAAGTGCTGATCGACGGAAGATAGGTCGCGATCAGCTATAGGATCGAATAAGTCGCGAATGCCGGACCCAGCAGGGCTCAATTCGCTCGTTGTGCCAAGCAGATTTCTTGAACTCATGTGAGTCACCGCATTTCTAGCGGGCGCGGGGAGACCAGCCCATAGTCACGTATTTCGAGACTCCACATAATGTCACTTGTTATGGGCACCCCGATTGATGAGGAGCTAAAGCTCCGCGTTGTTCGCCGTTCCACGTCGGAGGTCTATCCTGGTCGGCGACGTGTTCCTTCGGGATGGACTTTCAGTACAAAAAGATCCGCGATTGCCTGTAACTCATAACTGCATTTCGTCGCTAGATCAATTACCACGCGCGTGCCCGGAGGTTGGTCCGCCAAGTTCTCCCCGATACGAACGGTCTTGATTGCGCTGTGCTCCACAGTTACCGGCTGGAGAGTTGAGGAATGAGAGGCGCCTTCGAAATCGATGACTAAGCGGTTGGGATCGGTCAGCGTGCTTAGCCTAGGAACAATTCCGCTGCCACGAGTACTAATCTGTATGCATGGCTCTGCGTGTTTGCAGCCTATCGACACACTCTCGATACTACTTGGCGGTTTCGAATAGCCGGACGCCGTCTCAACGCTCTCGTGTCCTTGTTGTGCGGGCGCGCTTACGGCTGTTTCGAATTTTGCTCCACTCGACCTAGCCGTAGCGGTCGATAGTTCTGCAAGGGAAGGAAGCGTATTCGTAGGCGTTGCCCATAAAAGATAGCTAATCACCAGGGCCAAGACCGCGTATCTCGCGAAAGTAAGGGTCAGTTTGGAGCGATTTCGCGGAGCGTCTGAGTGTGGACGCTTCGGGCTACCATAGGTCAGTGGGTTCCAACCAGACTGAGTATTTACATCTCCGGCGCTTGCCCGGATCGGAAGCGTTCCGTATTTTGCTTCTTGGGGTGCTGCCACCGAAATCTCTGAGTTGCCAGCCTTTCCGTTTTCCGCGTTGCCGTCGAAACTATGAGCGCGGAACTCGGCCGGCTTGGCCAACCACTGACGAATCGCGTCTTCCCGTGAAATTGAAATATCGGGGAAACAATTGTCCATCCACCGTCTGAAATTCTCATCGGGGGTGGAGTAGAACAAGGGTGGTGAATTCGATGGAGCTGACGTCTTCTTTCGAGACGAGCGCGAGATTTGCTTAACGTCATGGAGCTCCCCAGGGGACACAACAATTCTTTGCGACCTTTGATTTCCGTACGCATCCCCGTGCGTTTTGTTCAAGGCCTCGTAAAATCGACTCATAACTTTCTTTGCCAGAAAGCCTGGTTAACTGCCCGTTGTTGCTGCTCGAGCAAAAATCTTGTTAGTGTCCGTCAGCAACAATCGCCACGAACCTGAACTATCAGCGCTGGTTAAATGCCGCCTGAGGTGCGTACGGTGATGTCGGCTTGGACTTACGCAGCTATTCATCGAACCTGCTTTATCCCGCCCAGCCTGATGCACCTCGTCACGATCGCTGCAGCTTGATCGGATTTCGGTCGACCGGGGCGGCAAGTCTACTTAGAATATGCTAGGTGTTGTTTCTGCTTCACCGGCCGTGAATTTGGGGGGAGGATCATCCACACAAGACCCCACCAGGAAAAAACCTGGACCCAAAGGTATGATTCGGAAATGCTTCAAGCCAACGCGGACACAAATGTCCTCAATTTGCTGGCGAGTGTAGAAATAGACTGGGCAGCCCCGCATCGCATATCGGAGTCTCCTGAGTGGCGCGCGGATCGAGGATCGTGCCGGGAAACTTCCGATTACCTTATATCTTGCTGCCGCTGTCATGCGCTTCAAAGCGTCCTCAGCATTTTCAACATAATCAAAAAAACCAAGGGCGACGACAGCGTCGAAGGTCTGAAAAGGAATGCAAGCCATAAAATCGTCTTGAACGAACTCACATTTGGATTCTGTTCCATGTTCCCGACTAAACCCTCGCGCGATCTCGACCATGCGATCAGAAAAGTCAATACCCACCACGCGCGCGGCTCCAGCCTTTACAAACGCCACGCTGTTACGACCAGGGCCGCAACCAACGTCGAGCACCGAGTAGCCCTTCCAACCACGGAACTCATCCAGGGTCATCGCGACCCTGTCAAAAATGGCGGGGCGCACAAGTCGGTTTACCCGATACCGGACTGGATGGTCTTCCTCGTAGAGGGCGTTAAACCAATCAGCTCGCGACTGGAAGTAGCTTTGTACTGTCATCGAAGTTGGCCTTTGCAAGAAAATTGCTATACGTCGTGAAAGGAAAGCACTCGAGGAGTCGCGCGAGCTTATGTCGCATGCCACGACGACCGATGTTCTGGTGAGTGTTAAAGAACCGCCCACGCCAATGACTCCTAATGCCTGGGATGCGGCCTGCGTCAAAAACGTTCAGACGCTGCTTTTGGAATTCGTAGGGATGGAAATAGAGAACGAGTGGCTGTTGGCATCGCAGGGTTGCGCATAATGCTAGCCGCATGATTGGAAACGGAGTCAGTCGGAAGTACCCGCCGCCCGCAATAGGAACTCGAAGATTTCGAATCGACAACGAACTGATTGGGAATTCGACAATCTCAGCGCCATTCGAGGTTCGCCAACGAGTCACTTCAGGAGGAAATCTTGGTATGCCGTACCTGCGGTGTCGAATGGGGAATATGCTCGAATCATATTTGAAGCCGAGTTCCGCGAGCACAGAGAGAGCCCAGAGAGAGTCAGTGCGGATAGAGAACTCTGCAGCACGATATCCTTCAACCGGCATACTGACGATATCCTCGAGCAGCAGCTTCGCTTTACGCGTGTCTTCAATAAACTCGCCTCTGGACAGGCGATGAACTGGAAAATGACCATATCCGTGTGATGCCACTTCGTGGCCCTGTTGAGCAACGCGCCTTATCAGATCCGGATACTTTTCTGCGACGATTCCGAGCACGAAAAACGTGGCTTTTGTCGCGCGATCAGCTAAGAATTCAAGCAAGAAATCTAACTGACGAAATAGGCACGTGCTCGGCTCGGGGAGTTTTCCCGTAACAATTCGGTAGGCAAGTTGATTCCAATCTTCTACGTCGAAACTGAGGATGTTATTCACGTCAGCTTTTAGCTGTCTGGAGCTGCAACTGAATTTGCAAATAGAAAGCGCGGAGTCGTTCGAGCACTTGCCGATGATCGAAATTTTTAAGGATGTGTCGCTGTCCCTCGCTGCCGAATTGATTTCGCCGATTTGAATCGTAAATCAAACTCTCGATTGCAGCTACGAGGGCCTTAAGATCTCTGAGTGGCACGAGAATCCCCGTTTCATTCGGTTTGACTACTTCCCTGCAACCGCGCACGTCCGTCGTGATAACTGGCAACCCAGTGGCGGCCGCTTCCATGCAGGCCCTTGGCACGCCCTCCCGATGAGATGGAAGGACAAACAAGTCCATGGCTGCGTACCACCGTGACAGGTCATTGCGCCAATTCAGAAAGACTACCGAGCCGGTTCGGCTCAGCGCGTCGATTTCCCTTCGTGGCACTGCGTCTCGTTGATCGTTCTCCTCTGGACCGATGATCACGAACTTTATATCCTTGTGCCTTCCCGTTAACTGTGTAGCCGCTGCGAACAGTTCGCCGAATCCCTTCTCATAGACCAATCGTCCCACGGTGCCGACCAAGACATCGGTGTCCTTTATCCCTATCTCCTTGCGCGTGAGCAGTCGTTGATCGTCTGTTTGCGCTGCAGTGAATTTGCTCACGTCAATTCCATTTCCTAGGTATAGGATTTTGGCCGGTGAACAGAGCCTGCTTTTCGCTGCGGCTGATATATCCTCTTTGCTTTGCGACAGCAGAAAATTGCTGAATGTAGAGGTGATTTTTTCTGGCAACCAGAAGAGCCATCGCCTCCAGAACGGCATGCAGTCATGGAACAGCAGGCCATGGATTGTGTGGACGACCACCGGCACTCCGGCAACCTTGGCCGCGATGGGACCGAGCAGACCAGCCTTTGGCGTGTGAGTGTGAACTACGTCAAAACGGTGCCGCCGGAAACAGCGAACAAGGTCCAGGAACGCAAGACAATCATGAATCGGATCGAGTTCCCGCGTCATCTGCACCGTTTCAACCCAGATTCCCTCTTCGCGCAAGCTTTCAACCCACGAACCTGGAGCGCAAACTGCCACAACCTCGTGCCCCAGTTGCTCGAGGGCCCTGATTTGGTCGGTTAAAAGGAATCGTATTGCCGAATCGCAAGTAGCAACTTGCGCAATTTTCAATTTCGCCATATGGCCAAAATCCAGCACCTAAGATTAAGCGACTGACTCACACGACCGCGCCGCTGTTGTCTGGTGTCGCGCAAGCTAAGTCACGTGCATGGCCAGCCGGTTCTGAAAGATCGACAGCGCTCACCGCTCGGTCCACTGATCCGACAAAACGACTCATTTGCACCGAATCGTCTGCGATGGTTCGTCGCACGAGCCATTCCCCAGGAATTCGGGTGCGGTGGAGTGGCCAGAGGACGAGATCCCATCTCGCTTGAGTACCCGCCAAAACGTGTTCATGAGAATCCGAAGATCCAAACCGAGGCTCCAGTGGTCGACGTACCAAACATCAAGCGCGAATTTTTGTTCCCAGGATAGGTCATTTCTTCCGTTGATCTGCGCCCAGCCGGTAATGCCAGGTACAACTTCATGGCGTCGAGCCTGCCCCGGCGAATACCGACCCACATACTGAGCTAGGAGGGGCCTCGGGCCGACTAGACTCAGCTCACCGCAGAGTACATTCCATAACTCCGGGAGTTCGTCGAGACTCGTGGCTCTGAGAAACCGTCCCACGGCAGTCAAACGCGCCTCATCCGGCAGCACACGGCCTGACGAATCCTGGTTGCTGGTCATTGTCCGAAACTTGATAAGCTGGAACGGTCGACCATGAAGGCCAGATCGAGTCTGGCGGAACAGCACTGGCCGCCCCAAGGTAGCCCACAACAGCAGGGCAATAGCAACCATGAGGGGACTTAAGATTACCAGCACCAACGACGCCACTATTTGGTCAAGAAGCCTCTTGATCCGCATCCTTGGTCGATGGTTCACGCGCAAGTTGAGATCGGCAACGGCCTGATGGCTCATTTCTTATGAGGAGCGTAGACCTGAAGCGCTGAATAGTTCCTCGTCAGCGGAGGGAATGAAACAGCTGCAACGCGTCCAAATTCGTTCATTGTTGGCATTTTTCTCGGACTGTTAACTGCAGCTGTCTTGGCCACGGAACGATTCCATTTAGGGTGGTACTGCTGGCAATCTACCGAGTGGCCTCCTCCATAACCTTGTCTACCGCTCGACAGGTGTCGAACATATCTGCATCACCCAGAGTCGAGTGCACCAAAAACACGAGACCGGTCTCGCTAAGACACTCGGTGACAGGCAAAGGCTGGGGCGGTATCCACTCCGCAGGAAAAGCTTTTTCGAGATACATCTCCCTGTACCCAGCGAAGCAAGGAATCCCCTCCGCATTGATCGCTTCCATAACGCGATCGCGGTTCCAATCATCTTTGAGTTTCTCAGGACGGACGAAAACGTAATACTTGTAATAGGCGTGTATTACATTCTCAGGAGGAACTGTCACACGAAGTGCAGGAAGTTTTAGGAATTCAGACGTCAAAATCTCTGCGTTGCTCCGACGCCGAGCGAGCCTCTCCGGAAGCTTTCGAAGCAGAACCCTTCCGAGAACGGACTGCATCTCCGTCAGGCGCCAGTTCGTGCCAAATGATTCGTGCAAAAATCGGAAGCCGGGAGGATGCGCGCGGCGGTACACCGCATCATAGCTCTTGCCGTGGTCTTTGAAGCTCCACGCTTTATTCCACAATTCTTCGTCGTTCGTAGTTACTAGGCCCCCTTCGCCACCTGTCGTAAAGATCTTGTCTTGGCAAAAGGAGAATGCATTAATTGCGCCGACGGATCCGACACTTCGACCTTTGTAAGTGGCCCCGTGGGCTTGGGCGCAATCTTCAATAACCTTGAGGCCTCGGTCCGCGGCGAGAGCCAATATTGAATCCATGTCGCATGGCCATCCGGCCAAATGCACAAGCACGATCGCTTTGGCGCGAGGGGTCAAAACCCGTGCAATGGTGGGTGCTGAGAGATTTTGGCTGTCTCCATCGACATCCGCAAACACGGGAATGGCCCCCCGCATCGCGACACAGCTCGCCGAGGCTACGAAGCTTCGCGGTGTCACCACCACTTCGTCGCCTCGGCCTACCCCTAAAGCAAAAAGCGCAAGTTCGAGCGCGACCGATCCGTTGGCTACCGCAATGGCATACTTGGTCCCGATCGATTCTGCATATTCCTTTTCGAATGCGCGCCCGTGGTCGCCCGTCCAATAATTCACCTTCCCGGATTCGAGCACGGCAGCAACGGAAGCAATCTCATCCACGGTGAAATGAGGCCAGGGCGCAAAAGCCTGCTTGCGGACCGGATGCCCGCCCTGAATGGCCAATGAGGTTGTGATTGTGATGGACATGTCTGTGGAAGCTACGTCGTTGCTCCAACGGTCAGAGCCTTGAGCGACGCCTTTCCGTTGCCGGCGTCGGCTGGTTCGAGAACGGAAAAGAGTTGCACGCTGGGGTCGCTAGCTACCAGGTCGCCGTTCGAGCCAAGTTGGTGCTCGTAATTTGAAAAAATGCTTTCTCGATAATTCTTGATGACACCGCTTTCTATCGTTTTCCGGATCTCTTCGACTCCGACATCAAGTCCTGTGGTGCAGACGAATCCAAGATAGGAGTGAATTTTGTCGAAAGAAACTCGGTAGTTTCGCTTGTCGAGATTTTCCTTGTGCTCGACAACCAGATCAGGAATCTGTTCGCGGATTTTGTCTGCGACGGCCCCAAGCGAGTAATTCAGCTTGTAGGAACCTACATTGAAAACTTCTCCGGAGACAACGTCGGGCCGTGATTCGAGGACGGCGAGAAAAGCCCTGGCTACGTCAGTGACGTGAATAAACGGACGCCACTGGTCATTGTTAAAAATAACGATCTTGCGCTCTTGCACGGCCTTCGCCGTGAGGAGATTCACGACGAGGTCGAATCGCGGTCGGGGGGAAAGACCAAAGACAGTCGAAAGCCTGAGAACGGTTGGATGAAACGTAGAACTTTGCGCGCCGAGGATTACACGCTCGGAAGCCAACTTCGTTTCGGCGTACAAAGAGATCGGGCCAGTAGCCGAGCGCTCGTCCATTAGGAATTCGCTTGCACCGTAAACACTGCAGGTCGACGCCAGAACGAGTCGGTTGACGCCCGCGCCCTTGCAGACTTCGATCAACATTCGGGTCGCTGCAAAGTTAATTTCGTTGGTGAGATCTCTGTTGATCGCACAGGCAGGATCCCCCACGAGGCCAGCCAGGTGGATTACAGCGTCGATACCGGGCATGGACTTCACTAGCGACTCCACGTGGCGGAAGTCAGCATGAAGCAATTCAAAGTTTGGATGGCCGAGGAGCTCGCGTACCGGAGCATCTCCAAAAAACAACGAATCTAAAACACGTACACGATAACCTCGCTCGATGAGTTTTCGACAGAGAACCGAACCGATGTATCCTGCGCCTCCGATTACCAGCACGGTCTGGATCTGCCGAGTCTGCCCGTTTGGTTTACGCGCGATCGAATAGGATTTCGTAACGTGAGCCTTAGCTGCTCGACTCCCAACGACCAGCAGAAGCGCAAAGAGCCACGCGAGAAACATCACACCTCGAGGTACAGGGCCGAGTCTAAATACATAGGAATAGAGAAGAACCTCTACGACGAAAGTCAAAGTCACCGCATTGATGGCGACAACGAATTTGTATCGTTTCCGATAGGCGCGAGTGTGAGTGTAGAACCCGAAGGAAGCAAAAATTACAATTCCGAGGAATACCAACAGTAAAATATTTTGCATGTAAAGCGCTTTGAAGGCTGCTTCGATTTGCGCGACATTCGGAGTGTGCTGCCAAATAATGACGTATCCGACGAAATAAGTTGAAAAACCAAAGAAGAGCGCGGCGCACAACGATAGGATGTCCGCGAAAAGACGAGGCAGGACTTCGCGGACGAGGCTTCTAATCTTAATGCGCATCGACACAGAGCGTCCTTCTTTGAAATCCTTTATAATTCCCGTCAGACGACGATTGAAAACCACAGGAAGATCTCACTTATTTTCGATTAGCTCTTCAGACGGGATATTTCTGGTTTCGTTGAATCTCTAGTCAGGAAGAGAAACGTTTGCAACGGCGTTGCGCAAAAGAGAAGCTAGGGCGTTACACGCGCGTGCGGGACGCCACTCTCTCGCCGTGCGAGAAAGTCACGGTGCAGGTAACAACAGGAACTCGCCGCTGAAGATTCACCCGTTCAACGATGTGACTATCCACTTCGACGGCAGCTGCTTTTCCTAACATCTCGACTGAAAGCACCAGGCGACATAGGTTTTTCTTGCGGACCAAGACCCCTTGAACGCCCTCGAGCGGTCCGCACTTGACCCTCACGGCGTCACCACACTTCAAGAATGGGTGGGGCTCGATTGGAGCACCACTCTCGACTGCACGTCGGATCGCGTCGATCTCCGATGACGGGAGGGCAACTGGCACGCCTCCGAACGACACGATTGCGTGTATACCGGCGGTCATCATGATGTCTAAACGACGTTCGACCGATCCGTGAAGGAAGACATAGCAAGGAAAGAGAGGCAAATCGAGTAACTTTGTACGATCATTCCAAGCCCGGGCGCTTCGATATAGGGGCAGAAAAGTATCGAATCCTTTGCTTGTAAGTATTTGCGCAACTGTCTTTTCATGCTGATGCTTAGTATAAATTGCGTACCACGCGGGAAGGGACGTGCCTGAATTCCCAGTTATGTAAATCCGCGTCATTGATATATAGCTTCGCCCTGTGACTACCAGAGTGTGTCTTACCCTGTAGCCTAAGAAAGCGTTCTTGCTGCACTTCGCATCGCCGAACTTCTGATATCAGTGCAGTAACTTCGTAGAGCGCCTATCCGCTCAGCTGTTCAGCAATTGAAATGTTCGCCTATCTCATCTCGGAGTCAGCGCTCGAAAATTTGCCGCTACGTCCCGCTTGCGTCGCCAGAATTGCTTCCTTCGGTCTCTTCATGTTCACGGAGGATTGTAGAGTTCGCCAGGACCGCGAAGCCACCGATCCTCTCGGCAACTTGTTCTTCGACTCTCACCACTTTCCCCTCAACTTCCATTCGCGCGGCAGCCAAACCTTCAAAGAGTTTGGGGAAAAAAAATCTCAGTTCAACCTCAACGCCGACAGGCGGACAAGCAGGAGCAAAAACGAAAGCGCCTTTCTCACTCACGTCCCGGCTCGTCCCGTCCCCACGACGCAAGCCGTTTTCCTCGTTCCACCAAAAATGAACGGGCGCTTGCACGGGGTACCGCATCTGCTTGCGTCGCGTCGGCCTCGCGGAGCGTTCCACAGTACGCCTTCCGGCCGACTCGTTCCGACGTTCACGTCAGCCACGCTATTCATTTGCAAGCAGACAGTGGTAGCAACAAACGAAGAAGCTACGACGGCAGTCAAGAACCCACAAGGGAATGAAGGTCACATGACGCTAGAACCGTTTGGGGACAGACGAAATGTGAGTACAGCCGTACTGACCTTACCGCTGTCGTACGTAGACGATTGCGAGGTGCATGCGTCTCTAGACGTTCAGATCAAGCGAATTTACGCGAATATTATTAGATACAGAACTTGCAGCGATTATCTCGCGCACAACATGGTCAGAAGCGTGTTCTCACAATCGCGAAATAGCGAATTTGTAACTGACCTGAATAAGGACTTTCTGTCTGCCATGCAAAAGTGCAGTTCGATCGGGGCTATTGGATTTTAAAATTATGCAGCGCCGGAATCGCTTGCGATTGTTTGCGGTTGGATTCGTAAAGTGCTAATTCAAGACGAGTGGACGTTCCTGTCTTGTTGAAAATCCGGAAAAGGTAGTTTCGGACCGTGTTCGCGCTCAGATTAAGGTGAAGCGAAACTTCGCGATTGGTCATCCCTTCGGAGACGAGCTTGACAACCTCTTCCTCTCGCTTTGTCAGACCATTTGAACTTCGGGGACTGACCGCCGGGGTGCAAGACGATTTATAAAGGTAATCGATTACTCCTCTGAGTTGGTCGCTGTTGACCCAGACCTGTCCCTTTTGGATCACGGAAACACTCTTGCAAAGTGCTTCGAATGGTTCGTCGCGGCCGATAACACCTTGGACGCCCGCTCGAAACGCCTCGACGGCTCCCACGCCAGAAGCTGTGTCGATCAAGAGAATTACTTTCGTTAGAGACCCGGACGCTCGCAAATCGCGTGCCGCCTTTAGACCCATTTGCGGGCCGTCTCGCAAGCTCGCGCGCATCACGACCACGTCGGGCTGAAGCTCTTTCACGGCCCGCAGCACTTCAGCTGAGTCCACGGCCAACGCTGCAACCTTTATATGAAAGGAACTCTGATTAAAGGCGGAGGCTAGAAGTTGACATCCCATCCGAGTTTCATCGGCAACCAGAATGGAGACACACTGAGCAGATTCGCGCAGACTACTGGGCCCGGAGAAGCCCGCCAATGCTTTTGTTTTCGCCACCCGTCCGCCCCAGGAAAACCAATGGCAAGAATCCGAAATGCGTGCTCCGGATTGGAGCTCGCAATAGCTTTGAATGATTCTGAGTTTCGGGCCCGATTGACGTTGTGTCGGTAAGTGGTGTCGCTCGCAAAAACCCGGGGGATGGGGCCTGCGAAAGCGGAGCGCCGCTCATCGCAACCACTGAATTCGCACGCTGCTCGACGCGGTCGAATTGATGAACCGTCGATG
>Ga0187783_10000249_pt1 | contig 40604 bp, 42 predicted proteins | sample 1015_SJ02_MP02_2_FD_132471 | JGI IMG/M metagenome (GOLD analysis project Ga0187783, IMG submission 132471) | Tropical peat soil microbial communities from peatlands in Department of Meta, Colombia - 1015_SJ02_MP02_20_MG | ecosystem: Environmental > Terrestrial > Soil > Wetlands > Peat | place... | reverse complement strand
TCTGACAAGGTCTTCTTCGGAGGGCTGAACCCGATGATCGGGCCGGAGTATCCAGTTTACAGCCAGTTCTACAACCTTGGTAGCCAAGGTCCGTACCAGTTCAACCTGACCGAGTCGGAACAGATCCTGCAGAAGGCAGGAATCACATCTTCCGTGATCGCAAAGTTCCCGCCCCTGAACTTCAGGGTGGTCGTGGGCTGCGAGTATTGCATCGACGCGGCTGAGGAGGTCTCCAACCAGCTCGCGGCGCTGAACATGACGGTCAATATCATAGTCACCCCGTCGGCCTCGTACGGCTTCCCTCTGACCGGCGGAACGGAGTCATACTCGTCTGCCCTGTCCGTTGCGAACCAAATCTCGCAGTTCACCTGGTTCGGAACGGGGACGTTCGCCCCCGCGGCCGACACCCCGGCTGACGCGTGGCTGCTCTTCGTCAACAACGCGACCACGTCTAACAACTGGGCGATTTACGCCAACCCGACGGTACAGAAGTGCGTCAACGCCTGGACGACGACCACGAACACGACGCTCCTGACGAACCTGTGCACCGCGGCCCAGCAGCAGGTATGGAACGACGCGCCGTACATATGGCTAGGGACGATCAAGCTGTTCTTCGGGGCTGGGTCCATAGCGTACGACAAGGACGCCATCAGCAGCTTCTACGTCGACCCCGTGTACAGCGGCCAGTCTTCGACGGTCATATTCAACACCGTGGTCCCAGCCGGATAAGCGGTCCTCGTTCGAGGACCAGCTGGGATGCCCATGTCTCAAATGAAGCTGTCGTGCAGCGCCATCGCTTGGGGAAAGGTCAACGACGAGGAGTCTTTCAAGAAGATACTTCGCACGATCAAGGACGTAGGGTACGAAGGTGTTGGCATCGAGTACAACCTTCTGCCTCCGACCTTGATGAAGGACACTGAAGGTGTGAAGAGAATTGCGGATTCCGTCGGCCTGTCCGTGCCTTCGATGGCGATAACGGAGAATCTGGCGAGCCAGGGCGAAGCGGCCGCTAAGATGGGTGCTGAGTCGGGATGGCTATGCCTCTTTGAAAAGGACGCAAACGCTGCCGCATCCCTCTCCAAGATGCTCGCCAAGGCGTTCGACGACGAGGGGTTGAAGGTCGCGATCCATCCTCACATCAGAAGCAACGTGGAGTCTGAGGCTCAGCTCGACGCCCTGATGAGTGCATGCAGCCCTCTCCCTGTCGCCGTCTGCTTCGACTCGGCCCACCAGGAAGACCTCGGGTTCAACCTGTCGTCGTTCATCAAGAAGTACAAGGACAAGATAGTGCTCGTCCATCTCAAGGACCTGAGGTCTCGTGTGGATCCGAAGAAGGTCGACTTCGACCACGACTTTGTGGACCTCGGGGAGGGGGTGGTCGACTTTGGGGCCGTCTTCAAGACGCTCAGAGAGGTCGACTACAGGGGTTGGCTGATGGTCGAGGTGGACTTCGCGCACGAAGAGACAGTCGAGGAGTCTGTCCGCAAGAACTTCGACTACGTGACTTCCTTCTTGTAGTCAAGGAACCGCTTGCCGAGGAAGAGTGATCGCCCTCTTCTGTTCTATCGACTCACGAGCCGCGAGTCCTATCTCGAGCGCCGCCCTTCCATCGCGGACCCCCGCGCGGGGCGATCTCTTCGTGGCGACGCACTCCGCGAAGTCAGCCATCTCGTCCCTGTACGCTTGAGACCACCTGGACGCATACCCGTCGAAGCTCTCGTTGCTCCTGCCCGCCGACGATAGAACGTGCGCGTAGCTGGTCTCCCCCATGTCCACCGTCGCTGCAGCCTCCGTCCCAAGGATTTCGACTCGGGCGTCGAAACCATACACGGTGTGGTAGACTGAGTCCACGTAAGCGAGCGCTCCGTTCTCGAGCTTCATCACGACTGTTGTGGTGTCGAAGTCCCCGTTCTTCCTGAGCTCGTCGTACACGAGCGCGTCCGCTTCGGCGTACACCCTGGTCACCTCGCTGCCGGAGAGCCACCTGATCGCGTCGAAGTCGTGGCTCGTGGTATCGAGGAACATCCCTCCGCTCTTCTTTGGGTTGACAGACCAGCCCGTGATCGGCGAAGGAGGGTCCCTGTTGTGCTCCCTGACCAGAAGGAGACGTCCCAGCTGCCCGCTCGCGACCGCATCTCGAACTCTGATGTAGGATGGGTCGAACCTCCTCTGGTAGCCGACTTGGAACACGGTCTTCGAACCCTCGACGACCTTGACCATCTCATCAGCCTCCTCGAGTGTGACGGCAATCGGCTTTTCGCAGAAGACGTCCTTTCCGGCGGCCGCCGCTCTCCTGACGATGTCGAGCTTCAGAAAGGGTGGAGTGCACGCCACGACGGCGTTCACCCCTTTGTCCGCTATCAGATCCCCATAGTCGGAGTAGGTTTTGGGGTTCCCAGACTGCGAGGATAGTTTCTTCGCTGCTGTCTGGTCGACATCAGCGATCGCGACCAGCTCAGCGTTTTCGATCCTTGAAAAGATGTTCGCAGCATGAACCCTTCCAATCGCTCCGGCGCCGATGAGACCAAGACCCACTTTCTGCATGACACCTGCCTCCGTCTAGACGTTTTTTAGAGTTCTTTGCTCGGCTCTCTATCCGGCAACGTCAACCCATCTCCGTCGCCTTGCCGACTCGGCGATCGCGTCCATGATGAGACAGTTTCTGTATCCGTCAAGAAAGGTAGCGCCCTGTGGACCAACCGGCCGTCTCTCTGCGATGCAGCTCAGAAAGTGGGCGAACTCGTTCACGTATGAGTGTTCCCAGCCTGCCCCGCTCGACTGGTTTGGCCAATATGGGGCCACGTACTCGTACTCCTTCGAGAGGACGTTCAGCGTTCTGTACCCTCCGTTCCCACCGAATTTCGTCCGGAAGACGTCCAGCTCGTTCACCCTTTCGAGGTTCCACCTTAGGCTGCCCTCGGAGCCGTAGACCTCGAAGTTCAGGTAGTCCATCCGGCCGGCGGTGAGCCAGCTCGCCTCCAGGAAGCCGACCCCGCCTTCCCTGAACCTGACGGACGCAATCGTGAGGTCGTCCACGTCCACCTTCCCCTTCCTCCGACCTCCGGCTTTGAGGGGGCGCTCGTGTATGAACGTCTCTGCCGCGCCGGAGACGGACCTCACTTCTCCCACGACAAAACGGGCCAGGTCTACGGCGTGGGTCCCGAGGTCGGAGAGCGCTCCGTACCCGGACTGGGCAGACCTGTGAACCCACCTCAGTGGGAAGGATGGGGAGTCGAAGCCTCCGTTTGTCGTCAGATACCCCGCCTTGAAGTACCTCACTTCGCCGATGTCCCCCCTCTGAACCATCTTCTTGGCGAGCGCCACCGAAGGGAAGAACCTGTAGTTGTACCCAGCCATGTGCGGAACCTTCGCCTTCTCAGCCGCATCGAGCATCCTCTTGGCGTCGGCGGCTCGTCGCGCCAGCGGCTTCTCGCAAAAGAGGCTCTTGCCAAGCTTCGCGGCCAGGATCATCGGTTCGGGATGTAGATAGACCGGGAGACAGTTATCCACGAGGTCGACGTCCTCGTCATCGACCAGCGACCTCCACCCGGAGTAGACACGCTCGAAACCGAACCTCTCCGCCTCGAGGGCCGCCCCGCTCTTCCTTCCGGCGATGGCGACAAGCCTCGGGACGAGCTTGGTGGGGTAGTAGTACTCGGCTACGCTCTTCCAGGCATGCGAGTGGGCCCTCCCTATCGAATATCCGAGCACGCCAATCCCGATTTGCTCGGCCAACGAACCTCGAGACGGTCCTCGTTCGGATAAAAGCGTTGGCGGGACTAGTCGACGAGCCTAACCGGCGCGCCGGATTTGATCGAGTCCCATGCGGCGAGCCCTATGCGCACGGCTGCTCTCCCGTCGCGCACCGTGGCTCTCGGCACGGCCGAATTCGAGACCGCATCGACGAAACCTATCATCTCGTCGAGGTACGCCTGACCCCATCTGGACCCGTAGAAGTCGTGCATTCCAAAGCTCACGGAGTCCTTCCTGAACATGCGCATCTGGTCTTTTGCCCCCATGTCGATGAACACCCCAGCCTTGGTGCCCACGATTTCCGCCCTGGAGTCGAAGCCGTACGGGGTGTAGGTGCACGCGTCCACCTCGGCCATGGTCCCGTTCCGCAGCTTCAGGGTTATGGTCACGGTGTCGTAGTCGCCGCTGGCCTTCAGTTCCTCGAACATTGTCGAGCTCCCGTCGGCGTAGACTCTCTCGACTTCGCTCCCGGTGAGCCACCTCACAGCGTCGAAGTCGTGGCTGCAGGTGTCAAGGAAGATGCTGCCGCTCTTCCTCGGATCTGCCGTCCAGCCACCAACCCTCGAGGGAGGATCCCTGTTGTTGGCTCTCACGAGAAGTATGCGACCGACCTCCCCGCCGTCAATCGCCTGCTTTGCTGCGACGAAAGACTGGTCGAACCTCTTTTGATACCCCACCTGGAACGTGATGCCTGAACTCTTCACAGCTTCGACCATCGCATCAGCGCTCTCCATGCTGACCGCGATCGGCTTTTCACAGAAGACCGCCTTGCGCCTATCGGCCGCCCTGACCGTTATCTCCTTCTTCATCAGGGGAGGGGTTGCTATCACGACAGCCTCCACCGACTCGTCTTCTAGCAACTCAGTGTAGTCTCCGAAAGCCTTCACCCCGAAGCGGGACGAAGCCTCGCTCGCCGCGGCCTGGTTGACGTCTGAAACCGCCACCAGCTTCGCCCCGGGCACCCTAGTGGCCAGGTTCGATGCGTGAGTCTTCCCTATCGAACCTACCCCGATGACTCCCACTCCGACTCTTTCGGACTTCATGGTTCAGTCCTTCCTCTGGTAGGGTGTGGGTATGTCCCAGTAACCGTAGCTGAATGTGCCGCTCTTGGGGAACCTTCGGTCAACGAATGCTTCCACGACTGTCACCCCATCGGTCGCGAGCGCCCGCTTCACTGCCGAGGTAAACTCGGCGGGTGTCTCTGCTCTTGCGTAGCCCGCGCCATACGATTTGGAGAGCATCCCAATGTCGACGGGCTTCTCAAATTCGGTGCCGAGTAGGCGTTTCTTGAAACCTCTGATCTGAAGGTCTCTTATCGAGATCCAGCCATAGTTGTTCAGCACGACGACTACGAGCGGTAGGCCTTCTGACACTGCCGTAGAGAGTTCCACGCTGTTCATCAGGAATGAGCCGTCGCCTTCGACGGCCACGACAGTCCGCTCGGGAGCCGCCAATTTTGCACCTATCGCTGCAGGCAGCGCGAATCCCATCGTGGAGAATCCTCCAGAACTGAGGTAAGTGTTCGGCAGGTAGCTGAGCCACTGCTGGGAGAGTATCTCTTGAGGCAGTCCGGCGCTCACGGTCACTATCCCGTCCCTCGGAACGGCATCTCTGAGGCGCTTCACGATGTTGGGGATGCCCATGGGGCTCCTCGTCCGCAGCTCTGCCATGTCATCATCCCACTCTGTCCTGAGCCTTCTGAAGCGCTTGAACCAGGCGTTCTTGTGGAATTCCTTCTTCGTCGACATCGAGTTCAGTCCCAACAGGATCGCCTCCAGTCCTGTCTTCAGGTCCGTTACGATGCCCTTGGCCACGGGATAATTCTTGCCTATCTCGTGCGGGTCCAAATCCAGCTGAATCAGCTTGGTGGGAGGGATGCTGAAGGTGACCCCGTTGACGAAGGAACTGGTCGTTTCGTCGCTGAACGTCACCCCAAGCGCGAGGATCACATCGGCTGACTTGGTCAGGCTGTTGGCGAGCGAGCTCCCCACGTTGCCCGGATGGAATCCCCAGAGTTCGTGGTCGTTGGGGAACCCGCTCTTCGCGTCTCCCCTGAACGAGCAGACCACGGGAGCCCCAAGGAACTCTGCGACTGCGACAAGCTCCTCCGTCGCACCCGACATGACAATTCCGCCACCTATGAGTATCAGAGGTCTTTCCGCTTCAAGCAGAATCCTGCAGGCTTCTCGCACTTGACCCTCATCGGGTGCTATTCTTCCGGAAGGCATGTACAGGGCGGGGTCTGGAGGGAGACCGTCGACGGGCGCCACCTGAACGTCCATGGGGATGTCAAGGAGCACCGGTCCCGGCCTTCCGCACAGGGCGGTCTTGAGCGCGTTGGGGAGCACCCTCGGGAGCTGTTTCGCGCTCGTTATCTGCCAAGACCTCTTGACAAAGTGAGACATACCGTTCGTGTAATCCACCCAGTTCTTCCTTTCAACCTCCTGAAAGATACCCATCCCGAAGAAGTAGGTCTGGATGTCTCCTGTGATCGCGAGGAAGGTGGAAGAGTCCACATAGGCCGTGGCCAGCGCGGTGGTCAGGTTGGTCGCGCCCGGGCCCACCGAAGTCGTGACCACCGCAGGAAAACGCCTGTTCGCCCTGAAGTAGCCGTCGGCCATGTGCCCTCCCCATTGCTCGTGCTTCGGCGGAACAAGCCTCATGGCGTCCTCGTCCCGGACCGCGTCGAAGAGGGAAACGTTCCCATGACCCGGGATTCCAAAGACCTGCTTCACTCCCGCCTTGAGAAGGAATTTGACGGAATATTGGGCGCCGTTCAGCTGGCGGGCCAAGTCTCTTCTACTCGCCAGAGTGAGTTATTTTAACTGGAGGTGAGTCTCACTGGCTAGAGAATCGCTTCCGCTACCTTGACCACCGCTTCCCCGACGTCGTCGGCGTCTCCGTCGGTGAGCAGGGGGCTGATATCAAGGTGGACGGCTCGGGATAGGAGTTCGAGGGACTGGGCGTACCTGGCCTTGACCCGCTCGACCCCCTTGAAGATGTGTCCCCAGTGCATGAAGACGTGGCCGTCGAACGAGCTGGGGTCGTAGACGACGGCGGGATAACCGCCGCTGGGAGTCCAGATGTTCTCTCCTATCAGGGCCTTCTTGAACTCCACTGCCTTCTCGGGCGTATCGACGAAGAAGACCAGAGAGATACCTGCCTCCCCCTGGGGGTCGTTGAGCCTTCGGAACTCTATCCCGGGTACCTTTCCGATCCTTCTCTTGATCCTTCTCTTGTTTTTTCTGATCTGCCTTATGATCCAATCCATTTTCTTCAGCTGCTCCCTGAGGATCGCCGCGGAAACCTCGTTCATTCTGTAGTTCAGACCTGGGAACGGTTCAACGCTCAGCCTCAGACCCTTCTTCTCCCAGGATCGATAGGGCGTCCCGATATCGTGGAACATCACGCACCTGTCGTAGACCTCCTTGTCGTCCGTCAGCACCGCCCCGCCCTCCCCCGCTGAGATCATCTTGTTCAGCTGGAAGCTGTACGACGAGACCCTTCCGAAGCTTCCGAGCTTCTTCCCGTGGTACGTGGCTCCTGCCGCCTGTGCAACATCCTCCAAGAGGGGGACTCCGTACTTCTTAGCCACGCGCCCTAGTCCATCGAGGTCGCATGGCGTTCCTCTGATGTGGACGGCCATGATCGCCTTCGTCCTGTTGGTTATCTTTGCCTCCACGTCGGCTGGGTCGAGCGTCAGCGAGTCGTCCACGTTGCAGAGCACAGGTGTTCCTCCTGTGGCGACCACCGCGTCGGGACAAGCGACCCATCCGTAGGTGGGGATGATGACTTCGTCCCCGGGTTTCACGCCTAGACCCACTAGAGCCGTGTGCAGGGCGGCTGTTCCAGAAGTGACCGCGAGCGCGTGCTTTCTGCCTACGTAGCGCATCATGTCCGCCTCGAAGCCGCCCGTGACGTCCAGGAATTGCGGCCCGTAGAACCTGTACATCGACTTGGCCTTCAGGACCTCCTTCACTGCGTCGATCTCTTCTTTGCCCAGGTACCCCGCGCCTGGATGCATGATGGGAAGGGGCTTATTCCTCACGGGTCTTCCCCCGTGAATCGCCAGGTCTGACTGACCCAAGAGTGGATGACCGCTCCGCTTTCGTATCTTTAAGGGTTCAGAGTTCTCTTCCCGCTTTCACTCCTCTGGATCATGTAGACCCCAGCTAGGATCGCGGCGCCCCCTGCGACCTGAATCGTAGAGATGCCTTCGCCCAGGAAGACGAGCGAGAACAATGCCCCGAAGATGGACGAGGTAGAGAAGACAAGGAGCGTCCTGACGGCGCCGATCGTCCCCAGCGCGGTGATGGAGAAGAGCGACGTTATTGCCATCATCAGCGATGCGAAGAGCAAGACCGCTGTCGAGACCTCTGTCAGTTTCAGGCTGACCGAAAGCAGAGCGGCAAGCAGCAACACCAACCCTCCACCGAAAAGGTTCCTGTACTTCGTCACCAGCGCCGCACCGAACCTGCTGCTGGCTATCCTGAGAATGTTGTTTTCCACCGACCAGAAGAAGGTGGCTGCTAGGACGAGCAGGTTTCCGACGAATCCTTGGAGGAACTGTACACCCGACACGTCAAGGTTCGTGGCCACCACGATGAGGCCCGCGGCCACGACCAGACCCTCCAATAGCTGCTTCCTCTCCAGCCTCTCACCGAAGATTGCGAAGGCGATGACGGAAGTGAAGAAGACCTCCCCGTTCGACAGAAGCGATGCGTTGACTGCCGTAGTCCTCTGGAGCCCGAACTGATAGAGGACCGGAGCTGTCGCGGCCCCTAGCAGACCTACGACCAGTACCAAGGGGGCGCTGCTCCTACCGAGCCTGACCCCGGGCTTGTACGGGATAAGCATCAGCCCAGAGAGAAGGAACACGTAACCTGAGATTGCAACCGGCGCCGTCGTCCCCTCGAGGTACTTGCTCGCGACGGGAAAGGTGCCGCCCGTTATCGCCGCGATGAACGCATACAGATACCCGCGTCTGATGATGGACAAGTCGCGAGACGTCAAGACTATCGCGCCCGCGGCTTTCCTTTTGGAGCTTGTTAAATCTGAGACATCGTTTGGATGATATTTCACTGGGGACTTCGGCGGTTCATGGCCTTGTTTCTTTTGGTCCTCGGCGACCTAACCCATGCCTCCGCTCTCACCCTGGCATCGTCGTCTGACATCGGGGATGGAGGATGCTTCATGAGCCAAGCGCTGGCTTCAATCAGCGGCCCCCCGATCTTCCTGTCTACGGCGACCTTGCAGTATCTCACGGCGTCCACGACTACCCCTGCTGAGTTCGCCTTGTCGTCCACCTCCAGTCTCATCTCCATGTTGAAGGGGACCCCAGGAAACATCCTCCCCTCGATTCGTATGAATGCTATCTTCGTGTTCCCGAGGTAGGGGATGAAGTCGCTCGGGCCGACGTAGATCCTGTCAGCCGGAAGACGGTCGGCCAGGACGGTCTGGACCGCTTCGGTCTTCGATGTTCTCTTCGACTCCAGCCTCGACTGCTCCTTCATGTTGAGGAAGTCTGTGTTGCCCCCGACGTTGATCTGGTACGTCTTCGTGACCTCTACGCCGCGTTCCGCGCAGAGGCGCGCCAATGTCCTGTGCACTATCGTGGCGCCCACGACTCCCTTTACGTCGTCGCCAATTATGGGGAGCCCTCTCTTCTTGAAGCGCGCAGCCCACCTGGCGTCGGATGCGATGAAGACGGGCATGCAGTTGACCATGCCCACCCTCGCTTCGAGGGCCACCTCAGCCCAGAACTCCGTGGCCTTCTGACTACCCACGGGGAGGTAGTTGACCAATACCTCGGTCTTCGTTCTCCTCAGCTCGTCGACCGCAGAATCGTGCAACTCTCGAACCGACCTCCGGCTCTTGATCGGTCTGATCTTGTTGTCCACGAAAATCCCGACACCGTCAAGGACTGGCGACTCCTTCACCGTGACATCGAGGCCTGAGACCGAAGGCGTCCAGTTGACCGTGTTGGGGGGCTCGTAGATGGCCTCGCCAAGCGGCTTGCCGATCTTGTTGCTCCCCACGTCAAACGCGCTGACGAAGCGAATGTCCTCGATCTTGTATCCACCGACCGATCTGTTACCGAGTTCCGCAGCGACACCCTGACCCTCCCGACGCATCTGAACTCCCTGTATGATCCCCGATGCGCAGTTCCCGACTCCCACGATTCCAACTCTCAGTGAGGGCATAATTTTTACGGCCGTAAAATATCATTGATAAGGATTGCTTACCCTCAGCTTGTAAACCAACTTTCACCACCACATCAACTGTTCTTGCTGTCTGATGTCATGACCTCAGGCAGCGTTATCACCTCGACTTTCGTTGAGCAACTTCGACAAGCAGTGGAAGACGAAGGAGAGCGGGGACAGCTTCGCGAACAGAACCCGCGATACCATCAGGGGTCCGAGACCCATGCGCCCCCAGATCCAGAAAGCAACTAGGCAGCTAACTTCCGAGATCAGCAGATTGGACGCCGCCGCGAACAGGCTCAAGCAGAGGGAGAGTTCCATATTCAAGAAGACTGTGACCGCGGTCCAGGCCCACGACCAAGAGTCCAGCAAGGCTTACTCTAACGAGCTCGCCGAGGTCCGAAAGATGCAGAAGATCGTGACCCAATCGAGAATCGCGCTGGAGCAGATTACAACCAGGCTGCAGACCGTCACCGACGTCGGAGACTTTGCCGCGACGATTGCCCCCGCGATTGGAGTTATCAGAAGCGTAAGATCGACCCTAGGAGACGCGATGCCCGATGCTCAGAACGCGCTCGGCGAGATAGGCGCCCAGCTAAACGCCATCATGACTGACGTCGGCGGCATCACGGGCACCAACTTCTACATGGGAGAGAACAGCGAAGAGGCCAACAAGATTCTCTCGGAGGCGTCCGCGATAGCAGAGAAGCGGATGAACGACTCGCTCCCCGAGGTTCCCACCTCGACCAGCGAATCAATCTTCTCCTCGAGCGAGTAGACGTCCCGTACCCCTGTGCTCCGTCGCTCAGTCAGTCGGCTAGCCTAAAGTCATTGAAGGGGTTAAATGGCTCCACGCGCTGGGAGTAACGACGTGGCTGCGGACTACGACGTGATAATCGCCGGGGGAGGCATGTCCGGACTCATCACGGCCGCATCGATAGGGCACAACTCCAAGCAGCACGCACGAGTGCTTGTGGTCGACAGGAATAACGAAAGTGAGCCCGGGAAGAAGACCCACAACGGGTGGACATGCGGCGACGCCACCAGCAAGAGGAGCCTGGACTACCTCGCCGAACACGCGGGAATAAGGTACGGACCTCCGGAGTTGGAGCACCCTGTCAAGGGGGTCTACGTCTACTCGCCTGACAGGAAGAGCAAGGTACTCTTCGAAGGAGAGGGTTTCCTCCTCAACAGGAAGCTCGTGCCCAGACGACAGGTCACCGACGCAGCGAAGGTGGGAACCGAGTTCATGTTCAGCGCAACCGCGGAGAGGTTGCTGTCGGAGGACGGTAGGATCACCGGGCTGGCGGGAAGAAAGGCCGACGGTTCGACTTACAAGCTCACCGCAAAGTTGGTGATTGACGCCACCGGCTCATCCTCGACACTGAGGAGGTTCATCCCGGTGAATTGCAACATCGAGAAGGAGATCGACCCAGATGACGTGGTCGGAACTGGCAGATACATCTTGGACTTCGACCCCGGTAGGGAAGACACCACCTTCTTCGACCCTGACTACTGTATCATCCATCTCGATCAGTTCATCGCGCCGGCGGGATATGCCTGGGTCTTCGCGAAGGGAAAGGCAAAGGTCAACATAGGGCTCGGCGTGTCAAAGTCTGGCCTCGACAGGAGGAACAGGCGGTTCAGGCTGAACGACAACCTTCAGACTCTGATAGACAAGTACGTCTCTGACAACCCGGTCATCAAGAACCCGAGGCAGCCAACAGGCGACGAGGACTCTGGGAACACTAAGGGCAACTGGCAGGTGCCCGTCCGCCGTCACAACGACTGCATGGTGGCAAACGGCTTCGCGATAGTCGGGGACGCCGCGTGGATGCCCAGGCCTATCGACGCGGGCGGCATAAGTCCAGCGATCTATGGAGGGACGATCCTCGGGAGCGTGACGGCCGGAGCTCTGGAGGCGGGTGACACGAGCGAGGCTGGGATGTGGAACTACAACACGGAGTACATGAAGACGCACGGGTACCCGATGGCGAGCTTCGAGGTCCTGCGAAGATATCTCCAGACCGTGACAAACGACCAGATCAACTACGGGATGAAGCACTTCCTCTCAGAGGAGGATGTCCAAGCAATCACAGAGAGGAAGCATCCTGAGTTCAGCAGGGCACGGCTTGCGAGCCCCATGATGTGGTTCAGGGTTCTGAGCCAGTTCTCCTTGGCGAGAGGCCTGAGGTACACGGTCGAGAAGAGCTCCACGCTTGTCGACATCAACTTGAGCTATCCAGATTCTCCGAAGGGTTTCGAAGAATGGAGGAAGAGGCTTCAGGGCGAACTGGTCGAGACTGTGGAGAAGTTCAAACCCCTGGACGTCGCTAATTAATATAATCCGGACCGAACTAGGACGCGTGCCCTTCAGCCTCCAGCAGGAGATTCTGGAGCTCTACAAGGACCTCTCTCCCTCGGATGCCTACATCATGGGTTTCAACGACAGGGCTGGTCACATCTTCATACCCACGGAGAAGAACTTGAGGGCGGCGAGGCGCAAGATAGCCGGACTAAGGTCCAGAGCACGATCTGAGATCGAGCTGAAGGTCCTGAATTCGATCTCGGCAAAGCTCGACTTCTCAGAGCCGCAACCGATACTGGACGACATAGTGGAAGCCATCTTCGCTCATCTGGCAAAGGAGGGGGCGAACGACGAGCATCTCCTCTCACTCCTTCGCGATTCCTCCGAGGCAGTCGAAGCCACCAAGGCGAGATTCAGGAGCAGGCGTGTTCCGGTAGGCGTCAAGGCTCTTACCCTCTACCGCCTAGACAGCATCATCGAAATTCTTGAGGCGGTCAGGAAGAAGACCAGGAACCGGGAACTGAAGCATGAGTGCGACGAGCTCAAGGATGTCGCAACATCATTCGTGGGCATGTTCAGCGTGAAAGGGTTCGGGGCCGGAGAGTTCGAGAGCGTCGAGCGGATTTTCAAGAGGCAGGGCTCGGAGCTAGGTCGGGAGAGGTTCTACAGGAGAGCTCTCAAGGACGGATTGGACTACTGGGAAACACCCGAGCAGCTCGAAAAGAAGGCGCTCTCTTGGATCGACGAAGAGCTACCTCGATTCCGAAGGGTAATGGAGAAGCTCGCCAAGCAGTATTCTTGCAAGGCTACCCCTGAGGGAGTGGAGAAGAAGATGAATGAGAGGATGAAGTTCGACTCCAAGAAGCTCATCAGAACCACACTGAAGATCAGGCGAGTCGTCGAAAGGCTCGTGGACCAAGATGTCTCGCGTATAACCCCGAAATACAGGACGCGCGTGATCGAGACCCCGAGCTATCTCACGGGAACGATACCGACGGGTGCAGCTCAGTTCTTTGACACCTTCACCTCAAAGCCCTTCCAGGTCTACTTCCAGACGACTGATCCGAAACGTGACCCGGACCGCACGGTTGCGTCTATCCTCAATCTCTTGGTGCACGAGGAGTACGGTCACTGCGTTCATCACTCCAACAGCTCCGTCGGATTCGTCAAGAAGCTGAGCCCTCTCGAGCTCTTGCCGAGCGCCAACCTAGGCGATGCAGTCTCGGAAGGAGTCGCGTTCAACCGGGAAATAGAATTTCTAGAGGCATCAAAGAGACTGGAGAAGAAGTCAGAGTTGTCGAAGGCGGAGAGGGACTACGCGGAGGTGATGGAAGGGTTCGGAGGGCTGAAGCTGATCAACCTCGAACTGGAATTCTGGACCAGGCGCTGGAGGATAGTGAGGTTCCTCCGCGTGATCGGGGACGTGCGAGTGAACTCAGGGAAGCAGAGTCTCCTCGACTTTATCGACTGGGCTAACGGTTACACCAGCATACCCAAGAGCAGCGTCTACCACCAGCTCTTTCCAGCGCATCTCGGCACCTTCCCAGGGTATGCGACGAGCTACGCAGTGATAGGCGAGGAGATCAGATCCGTCGAGAGGGGAGTGAAGGACGAGAAGAAGCGCGTGAAGCTCTCGACGTACCTCTGCAGCATCGGATTCCCTCCCCGGAGCATATACAACGGGATGCTGAAGTCCTACGCTGCGAAGCTAAAATAGAAGAATCGCCACCGCGGCATCGATGACAAAGCTTGCTGAAAACGTCGTGGAGTTCATCGCACGGCCTCTTTTCGGAAAGATTGCGACCGTCTCCAGAGACGGCACACCGCACGTCACTCCGATATGGTACATGTACGTGGACGGAAAGCTTCTCGTCAACACCGCGCATGGGCGAGTGAAGTACGGTAACATGAAGAGGACGGGACGAGCCGCTCTGCTCGTGGACGACGGATACGGCTACGTGCTCTTCTCGGGGAGGGCGAGGCGTGCGACCGAAAGGGACCCGTTGAAAGACATCGAGACACTCGCGGTCAGGTACAATGGCGAGGAGCAGGGTAAGAAGCAGACCAGAGAGGTCTTCGCACGCCAGAAGCGGGTGACGTTCGAGATAATCCCAGATAAAGTGATAGTGAGCCTCTAGACCGGCTTCATCGCGCTCAGAAAGAACTCGACCGCGAAATTTCCGTACGTCTCCCGGTCCACCGACTTTGAGAAGTGTATCTCTTGGAAGATCGCCCTGTTCAGCATGCCAAGAAGGCAGTCAGCAGCGAGCTCAGGGTTCGTCTTCCTGAAGGCCCCCTCTTCGATACCGCGATTGATCATCGCCTTCGCGAGGGACCTGATCTTGTCCAGGTCTTCGCTTATCATCTTCGCACTCCTGCTGTCGAGGCTCGCGGAGTCCCTCATGTACAGACCGGGGTCGAACGCTCTTTCGGGAAACATGGTAAGGTAGGTCCTGACGAACGACTCCAGCCCCCTCTCCGGGCTCTTCTGCTCTGCGGCGCGTTCCAGCTTCTCGATGAACCCCCTCATTGTCAAGCTCTTTCCGGTCACCGCCTCGAAGAGGCCACGCTTGTTGCCGAAGTAGTAGTAGATCACGGGCGCGGTGGTGCCACCTTCGCGGCAGACGTCCCTTATCGAGACGTTCGAGTAACCTCTTTCGGCGAAGAGCTTGGAAGCGGCCTGTAGGATTCTCTCCGAGGTCTCGACTTGCACTGCGAGAGGGAAAACTGGCCGTTTTGTCTATTAAAGATTCGCAGGCCGTCTAGTCGAAGTCGCCGCCGCCGTCTCCCATGCCACCACCGGGCGGCGTTGCGGGCGCCTTGTTCTTGCCCGCTGCGATGACGTCGTCGATGCGGAGTATCATCGAGGCAGCCTCCGTGGCTGACTTGATTATCTGCTCCTTCACGGCCAGGGGCTCGAAGATTTCTCGCTGATACATGTCGCGGACCTTTCCTGCGGTGGCGTCGATACCTACCCAGGTCCCCCCTTCAGCGTGCTTGGCCCTGAATTCGACCTGCGCGTCGATAGGGTCGAGACCTGCGTTCTCGGCGAGCGCTATTGGTACGGACTCGAGCGCCTCTGCGAACTTCTGGGCCGCGAGCTGCTCTCTTCCGGAGAGCTTCTCCGCCCACTGCATCACTTGGTACGCAGCCTCGGCTTCGGCCGCGCCCCCGCCAGCGACGATGTGAGGGTCCTCGATTACGTCCTTCGTCACCATCAGCGCGTCGTGAAGAGATCGCTCCCCTTCGTCGACTATCCGCTGAGTCCCTCCGCGTATCAGTATGGTGACAGCCTTCGGGTTCTTGCACCCCTCCACGAAGACCCACCTGTCCTCCTCGATCTTCCTCTCTTCAACCAAGGCAGCGTAGCCCAGGTCGTCCTTCGAGAGGTCCTCGAAGTTGTTGACCACCCTGGCGCCCGTTGCCTTCGCGAGCTTGGTCATGTCGCTCTCCTTGGCTCTCCTCACCGCGAGCACGTCCGCCTTCGCCAGATAGTGCTGAGCGATGTCGTCTATCCCCTTCTGGCAGATCACGACGTTCGCACCCACTTCGACTATCTTGTCGACCATTCCCTTGAGCATCTTCGTCTCCTCGTCGAGGAACTCCTTCATCATGGACGGGTCGTTGATGTTCAACTTGGCGTCGAACTCGGTCTTCTCTATCTCGAATGGCGCGCTGACGAGAGCTATCTTCGCCTTCTCCTGCCTCTTGGGCATGCCCGAGTGCACGACCTCCTTGTCTAGCACGATGCCCTGCACGAGGGTGGTCTCCTTCAACGAGCCACCCGGCTTCTTCTCTACCTTGACGTTGTCAATATCGACCTTCGTCACCTTCTCAGTCTTCTCGGCGACCGCTAGCGCTGCGTCTACGACCAGTCCAGCGAGCTCCTGCGCCTCCCTGGAGACTAGCTTGGTCTGCATGCTCGTCCTAGCGACCTTGACGAGCCACTCTCGGTCAGAGGGTGAGATCTTCTCAGCCGCCTGGCTGAGAGCTTCCGCTGCCCTTCTGGCGGCCTTCGTGTAACCATCAACGATCACAGTAGGATGAACGTCCTTGTCAAGAAGCTCTTCGGCCTTCTCGAGAAGGGCTCCGGCGAGCACGACCGCAGAAGTGGTTCCGTCCCCGACCTCGTTGTCGGTCGTCTTCGAGACCTCGACGAGCATCTTCGCGGCCGGATGCTGTACGTCGATTTCCTTCAGCATCGTGGCTCCGTCGTTCGTGATGGTGACGTCACCGAGCGAGTCGACGAGCATCTTGTCCATGCCTCTCGGTCCAAGAGACGTCTTCACGATCTCGGCTATCAGCTTCGCAGCCGCTATATTGTTCCTCTGAGCCTCCTTGCCTCTGTTCTGGCTAGAACCTTCCTTCAATATCAGAACCGGTTGACCGGACGACGTTACCGCAGGAATTGCTGTAGTAGACATTGCGTTATATCGTGGGTATACAACTCCGTGTTGTATATAAGAATTTCCAGGCTGCCCGGCGAGTTATCGCCCGCTACTTCGCGTACGCCAATCTGCTGCTGAACCACGAGCGGAGCGGCGGGTCAACGTCCATCTGCCAGAAGAGGGCGTTGAGCTCGCCCCTGTGCTGCAACTCCTCTTCGACCATGTGCCAGATGATGTCGGAAAGGCACGTGGTGAACTTGTATGGTTTGCCGTTCCCTCCTATGCCTCTTACCTCCATCGGGCGCCAGAGACTCTCAGGAGTGGCAGACTTCATCACCCTCCCTACCGAGCGTGCTACTCGCTTCTCCAGCTTCCTCATCTCCTCGTCGCTCAGACTCTTCCCGACCAGATCTACAGAGTCGCTTTCGTCGAACCTGCCCTGGGGGACGTTCTCGAACCACCAGATGTAGTCCTCGACCATGTGAAGGTAGATATTCTGAATCGAGCCCCAAGACGCGCCCCTGTCCTTCTTTCTTTCCTTGGCAGGGAGGCGGAGGATCGCTTCGAGATACTCGCCCATGGACCTGGTGCTCCAGTCACACCATGCTCGTGCGAGCACAACCTCGTTCGGCGGGTTTCTCGACTTGCTCATACCGGTGACAGCCGGTCTATCGCTTTCGCGAGCTGGACGTCCCAGCTCGTCACCCCTCCCTCGGAGTGGGTCTGGATGGAGAGAGTGACGCTCGTCCATACCACTTTGATGTCCGGATGATGCTCCATCTTCTCAGCCACCTCAGCAACCCTGTTCACGAATCCAATCCCGTCCATGAAGTGCTCGAACTCAAACGTCTTCGTGATGAACGAACCCTTGGACTTCCATCCCTTGAGTCCGCGAAGCCTCTCCTTGACTTCGGCCTTCGTTAGAAGCTTGGGCATGTCATCGCCCGCGCGCAACGCCCTTATGAACAGTGTCATCGCAAGCAAATTTTAGCGATTCAGCAATCCCTTTTGACCAGACGCGTTTACGTTCGCCCAAGGAGTTATGCGGACGTGGTAGGGAAAGGGTCAGCCAGGCTACGGGAATCCGCAGAGTCGTTCTGCCGGCTGGCTGGAGACCTCTCCTCCTGCGAGGGGGGACTTCATTCCCCTGCCTCGTCCAAGGCTCTGAGGCAGGTGGTCAAGCCAAAGTCGCCTGTGGGAACGATGAGAAAAGTCGGTATCGCCCTAATCGCCTGTCCGGACCCGATCAGCGGGATACCCGGAGCTGCCCTCGTGGCTTCTTCGTATGTCATGAAGAAGAAGGAACCGGTAGGGGTCGGACAGCTCGCGGTCGAGACAAACAAGATTCTCAGAGAGTTAAGTTCCTTTAGACTTTAAGTAACCCTGAGGGGAAGTTTGAATTCCGTTTGGAAGTCAAGCCGACCAAGGGACTGCGAGTGAGAGTCAGCGCGACGAGGGAAGCCGTCTTTGGAGACGAGTCTGTCTCGGTCAGCAAGGTAGTGATTACGGAAAAGAGCAGCGTGGGGACCATGACCGGGATGACGCTCGCTGGTTTCTGTGAAGTCGAGATGGACGCGCTTGACGGAAAGAAGCACTGGTACCCCATCGACGAGCTCCGCGGCGAAGGAGGCGAGGTCGTCAAGGAGGACGAGATTCAACTCGACGCCGACGAGGACGAGGGAGAAGACGAAGACGAGTAGGTGCCTCATTGGCCGAACCCAATCCCGCAGAGCTCGTGTTCGTGGTTGACATCGATACCTTCGAGGGAAAGGGCTTCGTCGGCTCTTCCGAATACGAAGGCGTCAAACTGAACATAGCGTTCGACGGCGAGGACTCAGGGACCTACTTGACCCCGGAGATGTGCAAGAGGATTCGCGCGAGGAAGGGGGCCAAGCTGACCCTGGTCGCTGAAAGGGAAACGGCACCCGTCGTCATCTCGAGCGTCTTGGTTGCAGCCAGAGAACGCGTAAGAGTCTCGAGCTCCTCGCTCTACAAGATCTTGGGCGAGGACGGCGGAGGAATCTTCAGGATTAGGAAGTCCTAAGAGAAGACCGCATCGCTGTCAGAGTCCGGAAGTTCGTACCATCTGGCCTTCTCCCCGATTCTCGCGCGGACCCTCCATCCAAGAGTCTTTGGCTCGTTCTCCATGAGCGTGTTCACAGTGTCGATTCTTGAAAGAACCCTGTCCCTCAGCGGCTCATCGAGTCCCTGGGCGCGCTTCGAGAGGGCGTCAAGGTTCCTAGAGAACGTCTTGTAGAGGCCCCAGTCTTTTGCGCAGGCTTCCGCGATTAGCTCTCCGTCGATTTCGCCCTTCGTCACTTCGTGATCGGCGAAGGCTGCGATGAGGTCAAGGAACTCCTTCTCGGTTATCTCTACTACCTGTAGTTTGGTCATTACTAGGTCCGTGAACGGGAGCGTCTTCAACCCCGGCAGCAGCCTGTCGCTGAAATCGAACTTGTGGCACATCGCGAACTGATCGAGGAATATGTCCACCCTCCTCCTGTTCGCCATGTCATAGTAGATCAGCCTCTGCCCCATGCTCAACCTGTTGAACATCTCCCTCGGCTTGTATCCCAATTCTTCCATGAGTCTCGATACCTTGCCGGAGTCGCTCTTTCTGCCCACCAGGTCGATGTCCTTGTTCTCTCTACGGTACTTCTCCACGCTTGCGGTCGGGCAAGTCAGCTTGAAAGCGAGTCCTCCCAAGAGCCTCAGCATCACGTGCCTCCCCTCCCCCTCTTCGACTATTTGGAGCGCAGCGTCCATCGCGTTCTTTGGCACCGTCACGACTCGCTCCATCGGCACTGCCGGCAATTCCTCCGAAGCGATATAAGGAATTGTCCGTGTCCGACTCTTTTCACACGGCCCTGATAATCTGACTCAGACTAGCGCGATTCTTCGTGGCGGCTCCTCGCGTCCATGAGCACCCACTGTGGCTTCGCCCACCTCTCTTCATCTCCCTGAGAGTTGCGTATTACGACGACCCGGCCGTCGTCGTCGACCGTCTCCAAGGCTGGATTCCTCGCCCTCATTCTGGAGTATTCCTTGTCGGAGACTTCGGTGTACTCTCTGCCCTTGCCGATGCTCGCCTGCCACGTTGCGTTAGTGCCGTCTAGCGAGAATGAGATTGACGTGCTCCCGGCTTCGAAGTAGACCTTGGCGTACCTGATCTTCTTGGGAAGCTGGTGCTCGAGGCGGAGCTTCATCTGGTTCTGTGATGCCATTTTCGCTTATTAACGTATTCCCAGACTTTTCGGGGTGTAACGATGCCTTCAGGACGAGTGGATGCAGACTGAGCAGCGAGCTAGCAGAGCAACTTTCGAAGGAGACCTCAGACCTGATGGCGAGGTTCGAGAGCAGAGTTGGAGCATTCGCCGGACGTCAGGACCTTGCGGTATTCACGGTGAATGCAGACCGCGAGGATGCGAGAGCCTTCGCCAGGGAATATCTCGGCGAGGGAGAACACACCGCGACTGGGATAGACGGGTCCATGGACTTCGACGAGAGGCTACAGATGATGCTCTTCTATTCCAACGCGACAGCCTACAGCTGTCCGATTTCCATCAGCGACGATGTTAGGGTGGACCTCGACTCGGCCAGGAGGGATTCGAGGCTCGCCGCTTCAGCCGCGGTGCCTCTTTGGGCAGAAGACCTCGGTGACGTACTGAGCGACCAACTCGAGGTAGACATTGAGCTCGAACATTCCCTAGAGAAGATACCCAACGCCTTCATGACTTTGGGCGAACTCTACCTTGCTGTAGAGGCGTGCGAGAAATCCAAGGTGGTCTTCCTGGACAGGCCCATCTCGGGCACCTACTCTACGCTTGCAAGGGACGCACGGCTGCTGCTGAGGAGGAGAGAGAGCAAGCTGACAAAGTGGAAGCGGGAGTCGAGCGTCACATTGCTGGACCTCTTTCTCGCGATAAACTTGGGCCCTCCCACCATGCACGTCTCGACCAGACCGAGGTACCTTCGCATGGCCTTGATCAGAGAGCTCTCAAAGGGTCCCGCGACGGTCTCAGAGCTCTGCACCAGACTAGGAGTGAGTCAGAGTGACGTGGACAGGGCAAGGAAGAGACTCATGGAAGCCGGCAAGAGCTACGGAGGCAGGGTGCTCGAAGAGGGAGGACCCGGGGCACTTTGTCTGGCAGAGGAAGCAAGGGGATTCTGGGAGAGGGTGGTGAAGCTGGCGCTCGACTACTCGAGGGATGTCTTCGGCAACAGGAAGCACCCATTGGCACTGAACTCAGAAGAATACCTGACGATCCTTGACGTCAGCACGGTCTGCCTCGTCCTATTAGAATACCTACAGCAGCTCGCACACGAGAAGAGGATTCTCCTGATTGGGATTGCGAAGGACACCACCGCAACCGACATCTCCAGGGCGGTCATGCCTTTTGCGGCAGCCACTGGTCAGGTGGACCTGTCCGCCCCTCAGCCCAAGCTGAAGAACGACAGAGCGTTCCTGGCTATACTCAGCGCAGAAAATCCTGCGATCAGGACTCCGTGGCGGACGATGGGGTACGACTCCTGCTTCTCCACCATAGTGTCGTTTGGTGGGAAGCTGGTGAGCGCCAGAAAGGCGGTGTCCCGAGAGCGAATCTTCGTCCGCTCCTACTTTCAGCTGCGGACGCTGAAGAGCGATCAAGCGGTCCGCTCCCAAGTCTTCCTCTTCGACAGACCATACGAATCAGAGGATGCCGGTTCGGACAAGAAATTCAAGGTAGTCGAACGGGACTCGGAGTCGCAGATCTCCGCATACTTCGAAGGAAGGGACGGTAGCAGACTATCGAACCTCGCTCTCTTCGTCCTTTCATTGTGCGACAACCCAGAGGTCTTCGAGGCCTTCGGCCACAACCAGCTTCTATTTCTCGCGGACAAGGCCGTCAAGGCCGAGGTCAAGATGCTCAGGAGCTCCCTGAGGGGGGTCGCGGACCTCAGGGTGGGGGGTGCCTCGACCAGGAGCAAGATCTTTGGGCTCGTCACCACGTACAGAGAACAGAGAGCCGAAGCGGAGTACGCAAGGACACGGAGGGCGAGATGAGTGTGAGCGGAGATACCCACGGGGTCTTCGACGACATGGGCGGAGAGTTTGAAGCCCGTCTGAAGAGAAACACGATATCGACAAGGACGTCCGTGAGCGACGGGCGCGAGTTGACGACCTCCAGCCCCCTCTCGATTCTCGAGGCCAGGTTCAGCTTCAAGGTTCTCGACAGGCTCTACTTCCCCAGCTTCATCGGGATCGAGAGAGACGTTGAAGGATCGGGCAAGTTTGTGGTCTACGAGGTGATTGGCGTCAACCCGACCCACTACCAGCTTCCCGGGGTCGACTCTTCTATGCCGACCCTGCTCAGAAAGGAATACCTGGATACCATCAAGGAGAGCTGGGGGCGCTCTCAGGAGACATGGATCGACCTGGCGGCTGTTCCCACCTCGTACATAGCATCCGTGGAGAACGAAGGGCTTGCGTTCTCGAGGTCGCCGTACGCCCCGCTTCCCGGTTCTCGGGGATATCTTCTCTCGAAGGAGTCGGTCAGGTCGTTTCTCTGCGAGGGCGCGGGGGAGAGGATAGGTACGATGGCCGGCTTCGACCTTCCGTTCACGGTCAACATGACAAACATGATCACGTTTCACTGCGGCTTCTTCGCCTTCACCGGAAGCGGAAAGTCGAACCTGATCAGCACCCTGCTGAGGACAGCCATCAGCAGCCAGCCCGACCTGACGGTCGTCATCCTGGACATCGCGGGCGAGTACACGGTAAACCTGCTGGACCTTCTTCAGGAGGACTCGAAGCTGATTAGCACGGAGAGCTTCGAATCCGAGGAGGAATTCTGCAATTCACAGGCGATACCTGAGAGCGTTGAAGCGAGGATAGGCAGGGCGGCATTCGAGGCCGCTCTTGGAAAGGCGTACAGGCTCGGCGTCGAGCGTCTCTCGCTTCAGGAGTCCGGAGGGCTCGACCTTGGCTGGATCCAACAGTTGCTTCAGGGGACGGTCGACAGTGGAAAGGCGGGCGCTACGGCCGCGAAGGTGCACCTCGGTACGTTCACGGCCGACTTTTACGAGCGGCGCGGTTTGAGGCCCAGCACGAGGCTGTCGGACCTGGATGACGATGCGAGGACGTCTTTGCGCTCCCTGCTCAACCAAATCTCCGAGGGCGTTCACGAAAAGTCGGGCCTTCGAGTCGACCTCGAACTGATCGTAGAACAGCTCAGCACTGGAAACTTCGGGTCGACGTCGATGCGAGGGCTGACTCCAGAGAGGCTCGCGGAGATGATCGCCACTGGGAAGGCAGCCAGGCTTAACATCGTCTACATGCCCGAGCCCGTTCACGCGAGGCAGGCGGCCCACAGGCTCATCACAAGGCTCCTCTTTCTGAAGAAGAAGTACGGAAACAGCAGGCGCGTCCTCTTCGTTCTCGACGAGGCACAGGAGTACATCCCGGACAATCCCACCGACCGGCAGTTCACCGTGCAGTCCAATTCCGCCGTGGAACAGCTTCTCAGACAGGGCAGGAAGTATCGCCTCCACTGCTGGGTCGCCACTCAGCGGGTCGCGCACCTCAACGTCAACGCCCTACAGCAGCTTCACAGTTACTTTGTGAGCACTCTTCCCAGGATGTACGACAGGATGGTGATCGCGGACGCCTTCGCCCTCCCGTATGAGGTCTTGGAGCGCTCTGCTCAGCTGGAGACGGGCGAGTGGCTCTTCGTCTCCTTCAAGGCTTCAAAGCAGAAGAACGTCCCGGTGTTCCTGAAGACCGACAACAACGAAGATCGTCTCGTCGAGAGCCTAGCCAAGCGGCGAGTCTGATCGAAGGCATCCCTCACCTGGAGAGGTACGTCTGGTGGACAACGCGCATGCACGCGTCCATCACGTAGGGTATCCCGTTTTCAGTGAGAAGCCTCCCCGCCTCATCGTTTCGCAACCCTGTCTGCGACCAGAAGGCGATTCTCTTTCCCGTGCGCTTGTTCATCTCGACGACCTGAGCAGCGACTGAAGGGAGCTCCTCGCTCGGTCTGAAGACCTCGACCGCGTCGACTTCGCGAGCCAGGTCCAGGGGAATCTCCTCGAGGCTGTGCCATGACCTCTCGCCGAAGATGGAGTCAGCCGTCGGGTTGACCGGGACGAGCCTGTAACCGCGCTGTTGCATGTAGAGCGGCACAGAGTGGGCTTCCTTCTCAGGATTCTTTGAAGCTCCTACAACGGCGATGACCTTACTCCTTCTGAGGACATCCTGCGGCGGCTCTGTGAAACTCGCCACGTCTGGTGGGACCGCTCCTTCTTAATATCGGTTGTTCGCGCAGGGCAACGCTTAAGCCAGTCTCTTCCGAATCAGGCCGGTCGATGCACCCGTTTCTTCAGGTGTTGCCGGGAGTCCTGACGGCCATATCCCCCAACGAAGGGAACCTTCTCGCGTACGCGTTCGGCGGAATGGTCGCGGTGTACCTGATCACGAGCACACTCCTGCTCTACATCTACTACAAGAAGAACAAGAGAATGACGGCTGAACAGCAGCCTAGCTCTGTCTCGGCTCCCGCCGAGGCCTGAGTTTCCTGCCCAGCGGAAGCAACACGACCGCGGCCAAGATTCCGATTGGAACGACTACCACCGCCACCTCGACGACGCCCTCCAGCACGTTCACGAAGAGGTTCTCAACGCTCGTCACAAACGTCTCGGAGCCTAGAGTGGCCGGCGGGCTCGAAACGTGGATGACGGCCCACGACTGGGCGACGTCCCCATCAGCATCGGTCACAGTCACGGACGCGTTGAATGTCCCTGAGCTGTAGTACTGGTGGATGATTATCTGTCCCTGCTCTGAGGAACCATCTCCAAAATTGTAATTGATTACGTAGGGCGCCGTCCCGCCCTGAACCAGGGCGCTGAAGGTGACTCCTAGCGGACTCTCGCCGCTCACAGGAGTGGCGGTCAGCCTAAGCGTCAGGGGTGCAGTCTTGATTGACTTCTGCGGAATGTAGATGCTCGCGCTTATCGTCGAATAGGATATCAGCCTCTGGGTCTCGAGTATCTGGGCCTCGGTTGAGTCTATCTGATAGTTGATTGCCTGCAGCTGCGACTCTATCGCAAGCGTGTTGTTCACCGAAGCCGAATCGTTCAGCAGCCTCAAGAGCGCGCTCTCCTCGGTCTGAAGTGACTGCAGCGTGGCGTTTAGGTCCGTGTACTGGACGGTCACGTCGTTGCTGTTCTCGTTCAAACTGGTCAGGTTCCCCACTGCCTCAATCTTGACCAGGGCATCCTGGTAATCTGCTTCAGGGACCCTTACGACAATCAGCGAGAAGTTCGCGTTGGTGGAGGAGTAGGCGACGTACCCACCGTCCGAATAGGCGACCGCACTCACCCTCGAAGCCGCTTCTTCCGGGTTCGACGCAGCGAGAGTGACGTTGGCGAAGTACTCAATCGACCCCCCTCCTGCGGTTGACGTTGCCAGGCCTGACGAGTTCAAGACGCTCCCGGGGGACTTGGATTCCCCGGGGCTCGTTGTCGACGAGAGCGTCATGGTAGCGATTTCAGTGGTGGTGCTCTCCGAGACGACTTGATTCTGAACTATCTCGGATGTGTATTGTTGGTCGGCGGCCGCTTGCACGCCCCATATGGCCCCGTTCGCATCAACTGTCCCTGACGCTGGGGCGAGGAGTCGAAACTGGTCGTGACTTGTCTGAAGGATCCCTACGACCAGTCCGCCCATCACAACGGCGGCTACAATGAGGACGGCGACCCTCCGGGCATCTCCCTGGACTCTCATCGGAACCACCCATCCGAGTCAGCCGATTTAGTTCTAGCAGAACAAACGGTTCGTTCTCGAGAGAAGAACGAAGTCCTTATCTCGACTGGAGACCCTTGCGAGACAGATGTCGGGGAACGATTCGAGGGAAAGGGTCGACTACGAGCTCAGGGGGAAGACCATGCAGGTCTACCTGTACCTCCTGAAGAACGGGAGGGCGATGGGCGTTCGCGAGATACAGAAGGAACTAGGCTTCTCTAGCCCGAGCGTCGCGTTCCACCACCTCGAAAAGCTCATCGAACTCGGGATCGTCGAGAAAGACAACTTCGACAGGTACGTGCTTGTCAAGAAGGTCGACACCGGGATACTCCAGGCTTTCGTCAGCGTAGGGGGTCTGAACCTCCCGAGGCTCGGTTTCTATGCAGCTTTCTTCAGCACCATAGCACTGGCTTACGTCTTCACGAATTTCAGGTTCTTGGACCTGTATGCCATCATCGGGACCCTGGGAGGGTCGGCCGTGTTCTGGTACGAGGCATGGAGAGTGTGGAGGAGGAAGCCGTTCTGATGGCTAGAACTAACTACTCCGCGTGGGAGGATTCACGATGGAAATGAAGCCCCGCTTCGTCTTGGGTGTAGGGCTGGGGGTACTGATGGCCCTGCTTGTTGCTGCGGGAGTGAGTTTGGTTCCGGTGTCCCAGCCCAATCTCGGTCCCTCGAACACTAGCGGAGAGGCTTCCTACGCGACGAGCATCTCAACATCAACGGTCCAGTCTCTTGCCTCGACTACGCAGGTTCCTGCTGGGGAGGCACAGACAACAGCGACAGCGACCGCGACCTTTGCGGCCACCGAGACACCCAGCAGCTCGAATTCAACTGCATACGTTTACCTCTCGCAAGACGCCGCCATGAGCGCTTCCCCATACAGCATAAACAGACTGGTCAGCCAGCCGCTGCAGTCAGGCTTCATCCTTCTTCCTGTGATAGCGGCCTTCCTTGTCGGGCTGTTGCTCTACAGAGCCACTTCTAGGGGCATACCCGAACGAGAGGAAGATTCCTCTACGAGTTGACGAGGTCACTTTATGGGGACTATCATCTGCTTCGAGTTCAGTTCGCTCTTTTCCCACCTGTGAACCCAGTCCGCCAGTTCGTCTAGGATCTTCTGCAGTTCGTGGCCCTTCGCGGTCAGTGAGTATTCGACCCTTGGCGGGGTCACGGGGAAGACAGCTCTCTGAACTATTCCAAATTTCTCAAGCTGAGTCAGCCTCTCGGCCAGAGACGTTGCGCTTATCCCGTCGATCCTCCTCTTCAGTTCGTTGAATCTCGCCGGCTCTTTCAGACCGAGCGCGTGGATGGTAGGGAAAGTCCAGGTCCTAGTCAGCTCGTTCCATGTGGCGTGAACGAGTTTGCAGGAGTCGAGGACCTGCTGGTCAAGCTGTTGTGAGTTGCTCGTCTTATTTCACCTACTTAGTAGCAATCTACTACCAGATATATAAGGATGACCGGATAAGCTACGGTCATGACAAACTTGGAACTCGAGAACAAGGTCACAGCAGCCGTCGAGAAGGTTAGCGAGAGCTTGGTCAGCATTAACAGCAGCAGGTACGAGAGGCGCTTCCCGTTCGGTAGCGTCCCCATGGAAGGGCAGGGCTCGGGAATAATCATCGACGGTAAGGGCCTGATAGTCACGAACAACCACGTGGTTGAGGGAGCGGGAAGGGTCCAGGTGACCCTCAAGGACGGGAGGACCTTTGACGGCGAAGTGGTAGGTTCAGATGATGCGACTGATGTCGCGGTCGTGAGGGTCGACTCCCGGGAACTCCCGTCCGCTGAGCTGGGCGACTCATCGCAGCTGAAGGTCGGACAGTTCGCCCTCGCCGTGGGGAACGCGCTTGGACTTCCGGGTGGCCCGACGGTGTCACTAGGGGTCATAAGCGCGATGGGCCGGCCCCTCCCAGGTGCAGAGTTCATATTCGAAGGGTTCCTTCAGACAGACGCCGCGATCAATCCCGGCAACAGCGGAGGACCTCTTGCTGACATAGAGGGGAGGGTGGTCGGTATCAATACCGCGATGATCCCGTTTGCCCAGGGAGTCGGCTTTGCCATCCCGATCAACACCGTCAAGAGGATAACAGCCGAGATCCTCGAGAAGGGAAAGGTCACGAGGAGATGGATGGGCGTCTCGGGTGTCGAGCTGAACGCTACGATTTCGAGGAGGTACGGCATATCGGTCGATTCTGGCTTCCTCATCGCCGACCTCGTCGAAGGTAGCCCGGCCCACCATGCAGGACTCAGGACCGGCGACGTCATCGTCGACGCTGGTGGCAGAGCCGTGAAACAGACCAAGGACCTTCTGTTCGCTCTCTCCCAGCACAATACTGGCTACGCTCTCTCGCTGACAGTGGTTCGAAACGGCGCAAGGCTTCAGGTCAGCGTGTCTCCGGAAGAAGCGCCGCCGAGGCCTAGATTCCAGCAAAGATAGTTGAGACGACGAACGCATAAATCTCGACGATGCGAAGTCGGGGTCGGATGAGCCCGCGCAGACGTAGGGCCCTGGTCGTGATCCTGGTGATCTTCATTGTGGCCCTTCTCGCACTGAGCTTTCTTCTGTCACTCAGCCAGTGATTCTCTCTTCTAGGGTCTTCTCTTCCGCCCTGGCTCTCCCGATCGCACGAGAGAGCTTCTGCGCGAATGTGTAGTCTTGGAGGCCGATGAGCAACCAGGCCAAGCTCAAAGCGAGAACGAACAGCTCGACGGCCACGTTGAAGGGAGAGGTCAGGTTGACCGTCACTTCGGCCCTGCCCGAAAGTAGGGGGTATGCTATCTGGTATGCGTAAGAAGCGGCGAGGAGGGCGGCGACGACAACTGTGGCCGCAGAGAGCGCCTTCATCCTCGAGCTTCCGTGCTCCACATGTGCGATCAGTTCCTGGTGCGCCTCAATCACCCTTACCCTTTGCGAATCTTCTGCACTCACTTCTTCACTTCAGGTCCCGTTCGACGATAAAAGGACTGCTGACTTGAAGTCAGTCCGAGCGGCAGCCGCCTCCAGACGTCGAGCCAGTCCTGATAGAGTCTGTATCCCGGTTCTGTTATCACGAACACGTTCTGTTCCTCCCTCGACTCCGCGACGATTAGTCCCTTCTCCAGTAGGGGTTTCGTGAACCCCTCCAACCTCCCATAGTTTATGTTGCATGCCTGCGCGAGCCTCGAGGGAGACCTGGGCCCTTCGAAGAGTGTCGCAAGAATATCCATGAAGACGACAGTCTGCTCCCTCTTCTTCAACTCCTCATGTTGAAACTCCTTTCAAGTAGATATGGGTTGCAAGCGTCTGGATGCCATCTTTGGTCTGACCAGTGTTTCGACTGACTTGAAGTCCGGACTTGAAGTCAGCAATTGCCTTTAGTCTAGCCATGGGCGTCTGATTCGTGAGTCCCAAGGCACTATCTCTGGGCTTGTCGAGCTCTGGTGAGCAGGTCGAACTGGACCTCGAACGCGCCAGAAGAATCGCCCTCCTGGGTGAGGGTTCCGCAGAACTCGCCGTTCAGGTCGCCATATCCGCCGTCTCGCAGGGACTCACTACTGTCTTCTTGGACCCAGAAGGGGGAGCGACCCTCAGTCTCTCAGGCTACGTCAAAGGGTATGACGGCAACAGCCTGCTGGGGGACACCCAGAAGATTGCTCAGGATGTCGGGGAACGTCATGCCGAGCTGGTCGCTTCGGCGTACTCGACGGCGCTCCGGCTCTCTAGTTCTGAGGAGCTGGTGCTCTCGGCCGCAGTCCGGCAGATATCTCTGGAGGGTGGGGTTGCCAGCCCAACGGCGCTCTCTGAGGTCGTAGGTACGGTGACCGGCTTCCGCTCTCAACTGAAGCAGGACGTTGAAGGAAAGCTGGCGCTTCTCTCGCTGTTGGACAGGTCGGTGGAAGACCTCTCGGTCAAAGAGACGGTATCCGAGAGTTGCGTGATCAACTTCGCAACCCTTCCGTCGCTCGAACTCGGGGAGTGCGCTCTCCTCCTCTTCCTGGCGAGACTTCTAGCACTAGGGTCGCCTCCTGAGCTGCTCGTGCTCTCGAGTTGCCATAGATTCCTGAAGAGGGAAGCCACCAACGGCTCGTCTAGGCTGAAGGAGCGTCTCCTCACTTCAGCCGGAAGCAAGCTCTTCGCCACGGACCTCCCCCGCTTCGCAGACGGTCAGGTCTTGAAATCGACCAGCGTCCGCGTGCTGTCAGGTTCAGTCTGGAACGCCCTAAGCTCCGGAGAGCACCTTGTCGAGGGGACGCTTCTCCTCCAGAACCTGGAGCTCGGTTGCAAGTCCGTCTTCATCCCGCACGGCTTCGAGCTCAGGGGTGGCCAATTGTCCAAGGCGGTTCTGACCACGAGGCCGAGCGAGGAGGTCATCAGGCTCGTGCTGAGCACACTCTCGGAGGGGGCGGTCGTCACCCGCTCGTCGATCATCTCCTTTCTCTCCCCTGACTATCAAGAAGGGAGCATTGGACAAGCAGTCGACATGCTCCTAGCAGAAAGTGCGGTCGTCCACTTCAAGGAGTCAAAGAATTCAGACCTCACGGCGCTTGCGATAACCGAGGTGGGCAGACAGATGCTGAGGACGATGTCAAGAAATGAGTAGAATCAGTTCCGGTTGCAAAGTCTTCGACGCTTTGACCGACGGTGGCCTGGCGACCGGGACGATAACACAGGTCTTCGGCGAAAAGGCGCTCGGGAAGAGCATCCTGTCGCTCCAGTGCGCATTCGCCGCGGCGTCGGATGGAAGCAGCGCGGTGATACTCGACACGGAGCAGTCCTACCAAAACTATCTCCTTCCTTACTGGCACTCGAGAATGAACTCCAAGTTCGGCAAGGAGATCCCTGTGCTGCAAGCCTCGCTCACCCGGGAGCCCTCGGGTGCGAAGAAGAAGAGTGGTGCAAGCCGGAGCCAACTCGTCACGGGTCTCTCCGAGACTCTCACGGGCATGGGGGTCAGGTTCACTCCGAACCAACTTGGTGCAGCGGCTGACGCCCTGTCTCCTGAGCTGAGGTTCGACCTGCCAGAATGCGGCGAACCCTCGGTGATTCTGGTCCAGGTTCCCGAGATTCTAGACCTGCTCGCACTCCACGGGGTGAAGGGCAGAATCACGGTCTCAGAAGGCGGCCGGGTGGAGATGCGGCTTGAGCAGACGCCTGTGTACCACTCTCTCTTGCGGGACGCGGTAATTAAGACGAAGGCGAAGCTCCTGGTCTACGACTCTATCTCGGCGCCGCTGAAAGCCTACTTCTCCGGGACCGCCGACCTCCCCGCTAGAAGCTCGAGCCTCGCGATGATGCTGATGCACGCGCAGAGGCTCTGCATCGACTTCGATCTGGCCGTGCTAGGCACCAGCCACGTCAGCATAGACCCAATCAACGGCTGGAACCGTCACCCCTACGGTGGCGTGATTCTCGGGCACGAAGCCAAGTTCAGCTACGAGCTCACCAAACCTTCGGCGAAGCGGAACGATGAGGGAGTGGCCGTCAATCCTGAGGCTTCGGAGGGGGCGACCAGGGCGATCTGGATACAGCGACACCCAGCGATGGCCGACTACGCGAGGTTTGGGTATCTCACGATCGACGAGGGAGGGATGAAGTGATGCGGAAGTCCACCGCTTTGATGATCCTTTCAGCGCTGTTCGGCGTGGCATTCTCCCTTTGGTTCGTCTGCATACCCATCTTCGCCTACCTCGCCTACAGAGAGTGGGTCAAGCGCCGAGCGGACGAACGGAAAGTCTCCTCGAGGACCATCGCCGCACTCATTTCGTTCGTCTTGGCCGTTGTTGCAGCAGCCGAGGGCGGAACCTGGTCCATAGTCTTCTTCTCCTCGGTCGGAGTAGCACTGTTGGCCAGTCGAAGACTCGCAATGACCTCTACGGCTGCCTCCGCTTCGCCCGTTCCGGGCACCATTCTCCTGAGGTCGGGCATGCTGGGCACGGAATGGCACGCTGCTGGAGAAGTGAAGCTCGCCACCGCCGACGTGACGCGCGCCCTGTCCGCGGCTGAAGGGAATCTCGTGGTGGACTTCGCACACGAGAGGTTTCTTCTCATCCTGTCCGGCAGACATCTCAGGCGAGCAGACGCCGAGCGTGATCTCCTCATGAGAATGCGGAAGGCCAACAGAATTCTCTCGCGTTCAGGGAGCTACCTCCTGCCTCTTGACTCAACCCAGACCGCCTCAGAACTGGCTCAAGAGCTGGTTAGCATTGAACTCGACCCGAAACAGCCTCTGAATTCGGCAAGGTCTCTGCCGATTGACCTCCTTTCCCTTGCGTGCGACAAGGGACTTGTCTCGGCCGCTGGTGCATACCTCCAGGAGGGGGGAGTTGGGGTCTCTGTGCCGAATCCGAACCAGAAGCTCGAGACGAGGCTTTCCGTGTGGGAGGTCCTTGAAGTCGTCAAGCGAAAGCAAGATTGGACCTCCGGCGATGGATACGCTTCGTTGCTCGCTTCCGTCTGGGCTGCGAGGAGAGAGCCCCCTGGAGAGATCCTGAAGGGCGAGCAGACGACTGGCGGCACGCTTCTGGTCAAATCCCACGCTTCGGCCGCTGTCCCTATCAGCCCCGTCCAACTTCGCGCGCTCCTACAGATCTATCCGGCTCGACAAGAAGGCAGCGCCTAGCCTTATAGACTCCGAGGTCGCTCTCGTCGTCTTCCTTGTCCGGTCAAGGTGGGAAGACGACATTCGTCTTTCTCATGATTGTGGTCTTGGTATCTTCAGCCGTTGGGATCGAGGCCTCTGATTCCAAACGTTCTTCGCCCGAACTGTCTGCATTCCATGTTCTTGATCAGGAAGCCCTGTCATATTACAACTCGACCACAGGGCTGACCCTGAGGCTGGTCTTAAGCCCGTCCTCCGAAGTGTCGGGCTCGTCTGAGTACGTGCTCGCCACTCTGACCAACGAACTGTCGACACGAAACCTGTTGAGGGCTCCTGGTCACCCCCCTCTAGGGCTTCGCTACTATCCCTGCGGCCCAGACGCGCCGCCCATCGGTATCTTCTTGTTTCAGGGTGTCTTCAACAGGAATAACGTCTCGGGCGCCATACCTCTCGCACTGACTGCGCCAGGACCCGTCGACTGTGGGCCACAGGCACCGTTGTCCTACTTTGCCTTCCTTCCCAACAGCGACAGTGTGGAGCTCTACTCGGTTAACGGCGGTCCCTTCATGAACACGAGCGCGCTGATCGAAGCCAGGGTCGCCGGGTACTGGACGGGTTTCGACCTCCCCGGTATCGATTCAGCTGTATTCCATCCGTTCGAGCCAGGGGCATACACGGCGGTCGTTATTGACGCGTGGGGAGACCTCATTTCGCTGACCTTCGCCGTGACGAGCGCTCGGACCGGATTCCCGTGCTTCCAGGCAAATGGCAGTCAATACGGTCAAGCTTGCATCTGACCTTGCCATGGATGTCTAACCAGGATAAATACGCTCAAGATCACCAAAGCCCAATGTTCAGAGTGCTCTCGCTGTCACCCCTGCCAGAATTCGTCATTAGGGGCATGTTCGAGGAGGCAGCCGAGAAATACAAGCTAGACGTGAGCGTCGTTTCAGCGGAGGGGAAGAACTCTGAGGAGCTCTCAAGAGAACTAGCTGACGCTGACTTCGTCGTAGGTGACTACTCCTTCGGGATCCCGATTACAGCGGAGATGGTAAGTTCGATGAAGAATGTCCGTTTTATCCAACAGCCAAGCACCGGTTACGAGCACATCGACATCGCCGCGTGCAAAGCGAGGGGAATTCCTGTCGCGAACATCGGTGGCGCGAACACGGTCTCGGTCGCGGAGCACACCATTGCTCTGGCTCTCGTCGCCATGAAACGCATCACCGTCGCCCATCAGAGGCTGGTCGCCGGAGACTGGGCCCAGTCCGAACTGATGAGCGTCGCCGGGGAGCTGAACGGAAAGAAGTGGGGTATCGTAGGTCTAGGCCGCATCGGAAGAGCTGTCGGCACGAGAGCAAGGTCCCTCGGGGCCGACGTGGTCTACTTTGAGCGGGCAAGGCTAACTCCAGAGGAAGAGAAGGAGCTGCACGTCGAATACAGGGAGCTCGCTGACCTGCTCTCCACCAGCGACGTGGTCTCACTGAGCCTGCCCCTGACCGACTCGACCCGCCTGATGATGGGAGATGACGAGTTCGGGCGTATGAAATCGAGTGCGATTCTGGTCAACGTAGCTAGAGGAGGACTGGTGGATGAGGACGCACTCGCGAAAGCCGTCAAGGAGGGCAAGATAGGGGGCGCGGGGGTAGACGTCTTCACCCAAGAGCCTGTGCCAGATGGGAACCCCTTGGTCTCTGCAGCGAGGGAGGGCGCAAACATAGTCTTGACGCCTCACATCGCCGGTGCGACCAACGAGGCCAGACTTAGGATCATCCAGTTCACTATAGACAACGTGGTGAGGGTCATGAGGGGAGAAATTCCCGAGAACGTAGTAAACCCCTGACCCACCCTTCGGGGCCTACCACGAAAGACAGTTAACGTCACCCGAGCAGGACGCAGGCGGGTCTTGTCGAGATGAAAATCTCCTTCGGTGGAAGGGAGCGAGCGATCTTCCAAGGAGTGGAGGGAGACCTGAGAATCGTTGCATCCGCGGTCGAGAGCTTCTCAAACATGATTGCTGCCCTGGCAGCAGAACGTCAAGAGGACGCTGCAGGCTACCTACAGGAGGTGCTTGACAAGGAGAAGGAGGCCGACGACTCCCACAGAGCGCTGAGCACTCAGATCGCGGAGGGTGCTTTCTTCGGTGGGGTGAGGGAAGACATGCTGAACCTCCTCGAAAAAATCGACAACATCGCGGACAGCGCTAAAGATGCGGCGAGGCTAATCGAGACCGAGGGGAGCCTGGATTCCACGGCGGTTTCGCTCTTGAAGACGCAGGCCATGAAGGACTTCATCCTCCACCAACGGGATGCGGTCTCCGCGCTTCAGGACCTCGTCGCAGCGCTGGAAGTGAGCAAGAGCCAAGCTCTCTCCAAAGTCCACATCGTAGAGGAGCTGGAAGAGGCGGCGGATACCGACAAGTCTGAGGTAATCCGACAACTCTTCTCGAACACCACTGGGGTCAACCCGATCACGGTGATCCAAATGCGCGACTTCATGTTCGAGGCCGACGACATCGCCGACAACGCGGAGGACGCGAGCGATGTGGTGCTGATTCTGATAGCGAAGGGCTATGGCTGAATCACTCCTGCTTCTCGCGGCTGTCTTGAGCTTCGTCTTTGGCTGGAACAACAGCTCGTTCCTGATTGGCAACGTCAGAGGCAGCGGCGCCCTCAGTCTCAGGGGGGCCCTCGCGGTCACGGTGATTGGCCTACTGGCAGGGGTGCTCTTCGAAGGTCAGAAGATGCTCAGGAGCCTCGACGGGGACCTCGCCGCTGCCGTATCAGCGCAAGGCATGGCGGTTACCTTTGTCGTCTCCATAGCTATCACAGTTGCCATGACCTTCGCGGACCTGCCTGCCTCATTCAGCGCCACAATGGTAGGGGCATTCTTGGGGGTGGCCCTAGCCCTCGGCTCAAGGATCTACTTGGGTCAGACCTACCTCGTCGTCGCGTTCTGGTTCGTAGCACCACTCCTGTCCGGCCTGGCCGCCTTTCTGATTCATAGGTCGATCAGGCACGCGGAATCTCGTTTAGGCCTCGTGGCGGTGGACTCGATGAACAGGTGGGGGACCGTGTTAGGATCTCTGGCAACAGCGTACGCGCTGGGAGCGAACAACATCGGTCTAATCTTGGGGAGCGCCCTGAACGGCTCTCAGGCGAGCGACTTCAGTGTCCTTGCATTGGGCCTCACTCTCGCCGCCCTCGCGGGCACGCTTCTCCTCGGAAGGGGCGGCGTGAGCGGGACCATCGGTGACAGACTCCTAGTGCTTACCCCCCAGGGAGTCATTTCCGTGTTCGTCAGTAGCGCCCTATTGGTCTGGCTAGGAACACAGCTCAGGGTTCCCGTGTCAATCAGCCAGTGCATCCTTGGAGGCATGCTGGGGGCAGCACTGTCACAAAACGTCGCGGTGATAAATCGGAGGCTGATGATAGAGTCGATCGGGAGCTGGGTGGTCGTCCCCGCCCTCGCCCTCGTCGCCTCTTACCTCCTCATGGCTGCATGACGAGGACTGCGACGGGATGTATGATGAGCCGAAGCACGGGTAGAGAGAACCCATTATGAAATCAAGTGCACGAATACCGAGGGTCGATACGGAATTTGCTGACACATCGATTATATACGAACGAGACAAGAAATGGCCGAACAGCTGAATCTAATGCTGATCAGCAAGAGATCGTTCGCTGGATTCGCTTACGTGACCCTGCTCATGGTTTCAATCATGCTCGTGGGGACACTTCCCCTCGCTCACGCATTCGCTAACGGCTCGAACGCCTCCTTGGTGCTCGGCCAGGCGAAATTCAGTACGGCTTACACCTCTTCGAACCAGATGGGACTCGCGGGTCCAAGGGATGTCGTGATGGACCGGTCAGGCGACCTCTGGGTAGCAGACGCCTTCGATAACCGGATACTCGAGTATCAACCGCCCTTTAGCAACGGGATGAACGCGTCCCTAGTGATCGGTCAGGCCGGGTTCGGCACGGTCTCGAGCTCCGTAAGTTCCGGCGTCCTTTCGTTCCCAAACGGCCTGGCGTTTGACGCAGCGGGGGACCTCTGGGTCGCGGACACTGGAAACAGCCGAGTCTTGGAGTTCACACCACCTTTCGTCTCCGGGATGGCGGCGAGCTTGGTCATCGGACAGCCCTCGTTCGACTCAGCAGCTCCACGCACGACTGCGAGCGGTCTGGACTCCCCTACATCGGTCACGTTCGACTCCGCTGGCAACCTGTGGGTCGTAGATTCCGGCAACAATAGGCTCCTCGAATTCACCTCGCCCTTCTCGTCCGGCATGAGCGCATCGCTCGTGCTGGGACAGGCTGGATTTACCAGCTCCCTTCCCTCCACCTCCCAGAGCGGCCTCAGCCAACCACAGGGTGCATTCGCCGCCTCTGGAGGCATTTGGGTGGCAGACTCTGGAAACAATCGCGTAATCGAATTTGATCCTCCTTACAGCTCGGGAATGTCCGCATCTCTAGTTCTCGGGCAGGCCACTTACAGCACCGCAGCAGCGGCGACATCACAGAGCGGAATGAGCTACCCCCTCGCCGTGACGATCGATTCTCAAGGGAACCTGTGGGTTTCCGACAGCAGGGGTGCCCGTGTACTCGAGTTCGAGCAGCCCTTCTCTGATGGGATGAACGCCTCCTTTGTGGTGGGACACCCAGACTTCACCACGAGTACTTACTCTGTCTCAGAGAGCTCGGTGAAGCCGGCCGGGCTCGCGTTCGACTCACAGGGAAACCTCTGGGTCTCGGACACGGGGGCTAACCGCATCCTCGAGTTCGCTCCGCCCTTCGCAGGATGGATGAACGCGGCAAAGGTGATAGGGCAGCCTGGTTTCTACACCAGCTACCTTCCGACCAGCTCCCTAGGCATGAGCTCCCCCAGGTCGATTGCGATCTCTTCCACAGATGAGGTGTGGGTCACGGACACGGGTGACAGCAGGCTGCTCGAGTTCAAGGCGCCCTTCTCTGACGGGATGAACGCGTCTTCTGAGATCGGAGCTCCAAGCCTTGAGAGTTCGCTCCCCTCCACAGCAGAGGCTCGCCTTCTTTCGCCCGACAGCATCGCTATGGACGGCTCAGGAGACCTGTGGGTGGCTGACACGCTCAACAATCGGATTCTCGAGTTCAAGGCGCCCCTCGAGTCTGGCATGAACGCTTCCCTTGTGATCGGGCAGGTCGATTTCACACAATCAACGCTCGGGACGGCCGTGAACAAGCTCGTCAGGCCATCCGCTTTGGCGTTCGACTCTGCCGGAGACCTCTGGGTCGCAGACTCTGGAAACAACCGCATATTGGAGTACAAGGCGCCATTCGAAACGGGGATGTTCGCATCTTTAGTTCTCGGCCAGCAGTCCTTCACCACAGGCGGAGCCGGCTCCGGCCAGTCGGGGTTATCAGAGCCCAGTGGTCTGGCCTTCGACCCTGCTGGAGACCTTTGGGTCTCAGATACGGGCAACGACCGTGTGGTGGATTTCACCCCGCCATTCTCTTCAGGAATGGGAGCTTCCACGGTGCTGGGCCAGGCGGGCTTTTCAGCCGTCAGTTCCGGTGACGGCGCCAGCGAGCTCTCTGCACCGAACGGCATCGCTTTCGACAGCTCAGGGGATCTTTGGGTAGCCGACACGGGCAACAACAGAGTGGTCGAATTCCTGTCGCCGTTTTCAACTGGCATGGCGGCGAGTTCTGTCATCGGGCAGCTAGGATTTGGAGTGTCTACCCCTAGCACGAGCCAGAGCGGTCTATCGGTCCCCTCCGGTGTCGCGTTTGACTCACACGGTGACCTGTGGGTCGCAGACACCGGTAACGACAGAATTGTGATGTTTTCACCTCCCGCCGTGACGACATCGTCTACTACCACCGTCACTTCGACGAGTAGCAACTCGACCAGCTCGACTTCAAGAACCACCACCACGAATTCAACTTCTTCGACGAGCTCTTCGGTATCTACAACATCGTCGACCAGCACGACATCGCAGTCGACGAGCTCGAGCTCCACATCGTCCAGTTCCTCAAGTTCTTCGAACTCGACCACGACTCAGTCGAGCGAGAGCCTCTCGACTTCGTCCTCCTCCACCACCTCTAAGAGCTCGACCGCTCTCTCGCCTTCGATACTTTTGGTGGTGTTCTCGGTGCTGGTGGTCTCGTCCGCCGTCTACGCCTTCGCAGCGCGAAGAAGGCCCGGTCGGTAAGCAGACTTATTTCGGTGTCAACCCCGCTTTCCATGACTAATGCCCGTCTGCCCAAAATGCGGACGACTCATTTCAGCAGGCCACTTGGAAAGGCACCTTAGAAGGTGCGGGACGAGACATAAACACGTCGCGGCCTCGCCCTACGTCGCGACCGCTACGTCTTCAATCGAGACCGTGGGTCCCCGAGGAGTCCTGACGAATGCTCCTTCCCGCAAGGGCGAGGTTAGAAGACACAGGGGAAAGCTGCGGAGGATCCTCCACATCTAGCTGTCTTTCGCTCTGTCCCATCGCTTCCACCGCGAGTCCTCACCCCACGGAGGAACCACGTGGACCGGCTCAACCTTGATGAGAACGCGCCTCCTTCCTGGCTGGTGCATCTCATACTTCGCCTTCCCCTGATACTTCATCGCCAATTTGTCTACGTGCTCCTCCGCCCCCTGAAAGGTCACTTCAATGACCCGGCCCCGAATCACTGCGAGATTGTATGGGTTGGCAGGGTCGACCAGGTCAAGCGCAACCCTGGGGTCCCTCAGGACGTTCTTGTGTTTCTGGGTTCCCTCTGGAGTGTTGATGAGGATGATGTCGCCTTCGTGGTCTACCCACGTCTGGGTTACGTGAGGCGAGCCGTCGGGCATGAGGGTCGCGAAGTTCGCGTACGTTCTTGACTCTATCAGTCTCTTGACTGACTCAGGAAGCTCTACCAAGTTGACAGAAAGTGTGCTACCCCCCAGAATTTAAACGAAGCAGGACAGACTCAACAATGCTGGTCAGTCTAGGTATTTCTGCAGCTCTCCGAGAATCGCCCTGACGGAGAGTTCTCGCAGGTTCAAGGCGTTCGAGATGCTTTCAACAGCTCGGTCGTGTTCGTCGAGCACGTGGAACAGAACCCTCCTCACGTCCGACTCTTCGAAACGACCCGCGGCGTCCACAGCTTTCTCCATCGCAAGGTTCCTGACCTCGAGCAATTCGCTTCTCTCCTCTTCTATCTCTTGCATCCGCGCATCGATCGAACTCAGGATCTCAGAGATAAGAGAAAGCCTTCTGTCTTCCTCCTCCGCTTGAGCGCTCTGGATCTGCTTCATGAAGACGCTTGCTTTGCCAGCCCGCCGGGACTTCTCAGGCCTCTCGTGGAACGTGGCTCCCCTCTCGATGAAGAGGTTCGGACCCAAGTCGAGTGTTATTGTAATCCCCTTCGCCAGAGAATACTTCTTCCTATCGGGTCCTCTGGGGCTGCTTTCGATGGTCGTCGCCACTAGTCCGGCGCTCTCCATGGCCTGTAGATGCTTTGCCACGAGCGGTTGGCCGAGCCCGAGCTCCTTGGAAAGCTGGAGTGCGTACGCGGGCTCCCGACTAAGACGCTTGATTATGCTACGCCTCACGGGATTCTCGACCACCTGAAGCAAAGAGTCGAGTTCTGCTTTTTCCAAGATCTCAACCTCAAAAAAATACTGCGGGTGAGCCTACTTCAGGTCCACCCTTCGGTTGCGCTCTAGAGCCTTTGGCTCCTTCTTGGGGAGTTTCAGTTCCAGAACGCCGTTCTTCATGGTCCCGCTGACCTTCTCGGAGAGGACTTCCTCAGGGAGTGTCATGTACCTGTGCACGTAGGAATGGCTTCTCTGTGTCCAGGCTCCATTGTCCTTCTTGTTCTGTCTCTCGGACTTCGATTCTGCCTTGAGCTCGAGGACGTTGGAGTCGACCCTGACGTCCACGTCTTTCTTCTCGAAACCGGGAAGCTGGGCGGTCAGGACGTAGTGGTCGCCGCGGTCCTGCAGATCCGTGGATTGCTCCCTCCCTCCGAACTCGCTCAGAAGCGAGCTCATCGAGCTGGGGAAGAGCGGTTGCATGAAGTCCTGGAAGGGCTTCATGAAGTTCTGGAAGATGCTCTCAGGTAGTGCGAGAGCGGTTGAGCCGGTGTCCTTCTCCTTGCGGGGTTTTCCGTTCTTTTCTGTCGTGTTCATATCACCTTTGGTAGAATACCTAAAGTAGTATACCTATATAAATATTCCTAGGCGAGATTGCGCATCAAACACGGTCGCCTTTTGGACTCAATCGCCCGGAGGTCTCAATCAGTTGGGAAAAGATTCATAACCTGAACGCGAAAGGGAAGCTCAAGCTCGATAGAGATGCCGCGTTTTAAGACGACAGCTGAAGCACTAAAGATAGTACACAACAAGGACCAGATAAGGAATCTAGGGATAATAGCGCACGTCGATCACGGTAAGACCACCACCTCAGATTCGCTCCTAGCCGCGACGGGAATGCTCTCCCCCTCCGTCGCGGGGCAGGCGTTGGCCCTCGACTACATGGAGCTGGAGCAGCAGCGCCAGATGACGATAAAGGCCGCGAACGTCACGCTCTACTACGAACAGGAAGAGAAACCCTACGTCATCAATCTG
>Ga0187783_10000248_pt1 | contig 40812 bp, 39 predicted proteins | sample 1015_SJ02_MP02_2_FD_132471 | JGI IMG/M metagenome (GOLD analysis project Ga0187783, IMG submission 132471) | Tropical peat soil microbial communities from peatlands in Department of Meta, Colombia - 1015_SJ02_MP02_20_MG | ecosystem: Environmental > Terrestrial > Soil > Wetlands > Peat | place... | reverse complement strand
TGCTCACCTGTGACCTCACCGAGAACTATGTCGCCATCAATGCCGACTATCGGTCCTGATGCGGCCATTGCGGCTTGGATCCCGGCCGAGCGATCTGGCTCTGACAGCACGGATCACCCGCGGTGAAGCTGGTGATCGTCGCCGCCTGCGCTCTGATTGACCCCGACCACAGGGTCTTGATCTGCCGCCGCCCCGCAGGCAAGTCGATGGCGGGCCTATGGGAGTTTCCGGGTGGAAAGCTTGAAGCCCAGGAGCGCCCCGAAGACACGCTGATCCGGGAACTCGCCGAGGAACTCGGGATTTCGGTGAGTGAGCCCTGTCTTGCCCCGCTCACGTTCGCGAGCCACAGCTATCCGGATTTTCACCTTCTGATGCCCCTCTATGTTTGCCGACGCTGGACCGGCCTCGCCACTGGCCGCGAGGGACAGGAACTCGCCTGGGTGCAGGCCCGCCGGCTGCGGGAGTATCCGATGCCGCCTGCCGACGAGCCGCTGATCCCGCATCTGATTGGTCTGCTGTGACGTTCGACACCGGACCATCAACAACGCCGCCGCGGTTACCGCGAGTCGGGCGGTGCTCCAAACAAATACGTGGCTCGGGAGATATCGCGCAGCGGAACGGCGGCGTCTAACGGCCGTTTTGATCACAACGTCGACCCATCAACGCCCCCCAGCGCGATCAGCCCGCTGCTGGGCAATCGCCATCTGGTTCGAAGAACTTCAAACGCAGATCGACTCGCAAATGTGCGAGCGGTGGCCGTTTCGTCGCGCGTTCGGTGCGCAGCATTCCGGTCGGCCGCCCGCTGGCATGCAGCAGCGGGCCCGGCCGTTCAGGTTTGCGTTTTTGGCGGGCGGCCGACGGGATCGGCCTGCTCGCCCGCCGGCAATTCGGCTGTGCCGAGGGCGTCGGCCAGTCGCACGCGCGCGGACCCCGGCGGCAGCGGGCGCTGCTGACTTTCGTGGGGCGCCCATCCCGACAGCCACAGAATGTCGAAGGTTGCTCGCACCCGTCCGTCGCCGTCCGAGAAGCGCTCGGTATAGATATCGACGACCCGTTGCAATGTCGCGCGTCTGAGCGGACGCCGATGCCGCTGCAGCAGCGCGTTGGTCGCCCCCATCCGTCGGAGGTCCTCCATGAGCCTCAACGGCGATGCGTAGCGCACCGTGAGCCGATCGATGTCGGTGACCGGCAAGGCAAATCCGGCGCGCTGGAGCAAGCCGCCCATCAAACGCACGTCGATAAACGGGGCGACCCGCGGTGAGATTCCTCCCTCGACCTCCGCCTCGCCGGCCGCAAAGGCCTGGCGCAATTCCGTTAGCGTGTCGCCGCCAGCGAGAGCCGCCAGCAATAGACCGTCGGCTTTCAAGGCCCGCCGGATCTGCACCAACACGCCCGGGAGATCATTCACGAATTGCAGGGCGAGCGCTGAAACAACGAGATCGAGCGATCCGTCGGCGAACGGCAAGGCTTCCTCGTCGGCAATGACTGCGGGCCGGTCGGTTGCAGGGGAACAGCCGTGCCGATCGTCGTGCGATCGATCGCTCCCGTCATCGACGGCGATCAGACAACCAACATTCTTGAGCCGCGTAAGCGCACGGCGTACCGCATCATGACCAACTCCGAGGTCGACGACCCGGTCGAACCGACGCTGCACCAGGCTCAACCGATCGGCAAGTTCGGCCGCGACGGCATCGATCAGGAAGGCCGCAGGCCCCAGGCGCGCTGCGCGGCGGCGATGCATGCGCAACAGCCGGCGGTCGAAGACATCGCTATCCGAGGACACGGCGACCTTCCCTTCCAGAGGTTTCGGGCGCAATTCCACAAGGGGCCGGGCTCCAGCGAGCCAATCATACGCCGCCGTCAGCTATGCCGGCGACTCGCGCCCTCACGGGCGTGCTCGCGATCTCAATGCGCCGGCTCGAAATGGCCTTCCAGAACAAACCACGAAACGACACGCATACCCGGGCCGTTCAGCCTAGCCAGGCGGGCGCCAGGCCGTATGTCCTTCTGCCATCGGACATGCTAGGCGGTTGATGGCCGGGGGCCGTCACTCTGTCTTTGACCGGGCCTGCGGTCGGGCCCTCACCCAGAGGAGGATCCGTTCCACCCAGACGTGAACGGTGGTCACCCATACAACGCAGGCGAACTCCTCGAGCAGGCTGCCGAGGATCTGTAGGAATTAGGTCACCCCGACACTGGTTTTGCCAAGATGCTCGTCCGGGCTTGCGGGCGCCGGCTGCGCGGCGAGAGCCGGCAAAGCCGGCATCGACAAAACCGTAACCGGCCCGCATGGTCCCTTACCTCAGGAGAGCGCTGCGTTGGCTTCCGCACACCCCCAATTGAAACCTACGATGCCTGTAACAATCTATACTCGGGATTACTGCTTCTATTGCGAGTCCGCCAGGGACTTGCTTCGCCGCAAGGGTGTCGTGTTCACGGAAATCAACATTACCGGCGATCCGACGCGCCGGGCCGAAATGATCGAACGCGCCGGCGGTCGGTCAACGTTTCCGCAAATTTTCATCGGCACGATGCATGTCGGCGGTTGTGATGAACTGTTCGCGCTGGACGCAGCCGGCCGACTTGATCCCCTCCTGGCTGACAAAGGAGACGACGCATCATGACTGCGACCGTGCCGAATTCCGGTTTTCGTGTCGGCTTGATTCAAATGCGCTCGGGCCGCGCGCCGCAGTCAAATATCGACACGGCGGTCTCGCTGATAAGGGCGGCGACCGAGGCTGGTGCCCATTACGTGCTCACTCCGGAAATGACCAACATTATTGAGAACGATCGGGCACGAATGTTTGCAACCATCGTGCCCGAGGAACAGGACCCGACCCTGTCGAGCTTGCGCGAACTCGCGCGCGAAGCCGAGATTTTCATCCATATCGGCTCGCTGGCCGTCCAGGTGTCACCCAACCGCGCCGCCAACCGTTCCTTCCTGATCGATCCAAGGGGAGATATCCAGGCTCGATACGACAAGATTCATATGTTCGACGTCGATCTGCCGGACGGCGAAAGCTATCGAGAATCGCGCAGCTACCGGCCAGGCGAACTCGCCGTGCTGACCGACCTGCCGTGGGGACGACTTGGTCTATCGATTTGCTACGACCTGCGTTTCCCGGCGCTCTATCGCGCTCTCGCCGAGGCGGGGGCGATTTATCTGACCGCACCTTCGGCGTTCACCCGTCAGACCGGGGAGGCACATTGGCAAATTTTGGTGCGTGCCCGGGCGATCGAGAATGGTTGTTTCTTGCTGGCGGCCGCTCAGGGTGGCCGGCATGAGAGCGGCCGCGAGACGTTTGGACATTCTCTCGTAGTTGATCCATGGGGACGCGTTCTGGCTGAAGGCGGTGTCGAACCGGGCCTGATACTAGCCGACATCGACCCCTCGAAGGTCGCGGCCGCTCGTTCTCGCATCGCCTCGCTCCAACATGGTCGCCGTTTCGAAATTCTGGAGCCGCTCGCCGAGCCGATCCATCTCCAGACCGTGGGAGGGTCCGCGTGATTCGCTACGCCCTCAAATGCAACAAGGGCCACGAGTTCGAAAGCTGGTTCAAAAATTCGAGCGCTTATGACCGGCAAAGCGCCCGCGGACTCATCAGCTGTCCGGTCTGCGGGTCGACTGCGGTTGAGAAGACCATCATGGCGCCGGCTCTGGCCGGGCCGGCGGACCACAACGAGAGCATCAAGCCTTCGTCTGAGACTCCCGTTGCCATGCTCGGCGAGCGCGAGCGCGCCCTGCGTGCCAAGCTCAAGGAATTGCGTGACCACATTACCACCAACGCCGACTATGTCGGTCGCAAGTTCCCTGAGCAGGCCCGCAGCATGCACTACGGCGAGATCGACCACCGGTCGATCTACGGGGAGGCCTCGACGGAAGAGGCACAGTCCCTCATCGAGGAGGGCATCGAGGTGCACCGGTTGCCGCGACTTCCCGACGACCAGAATTGAGGGGTCCGCTCCCGAAAAAGCTGCGGCAGGTGGCCGCCATCAACGATACCGGAGTCGACCCAAGCCCCCTGCGGGTATCGTGTTCGGCTCATGCGGCCAAAATCAGCGCGATCGCCGCGCCCGTGATCAGACAAATACCGACGGCTTCCCGCAGCGATGTGCGTTGTTTGAAGACCAACCGCGATACCGCCTGCGCGAACACGATCTCGATCAGTCCCAGCGTCCGCACGCTCGCTGCCGTCGCCAGCGCGAAGGCGAGAAACCAGTTTTCCGATGCCAAAGTGCCCATCGCTCCGGCAAACAGCGAGGGCCGCCAGGCGCGCATAATCGCCATTAGGACCGCGCGATCGCGGATCGCCAGATAAAGTGACAGCAGCGTCGCCTGCAATATCAGCCCTAGTGCGAGCGTGAAGGTGGCAGCGACGATGAAGTTCGACGCATTGAGACTGAGGATCGCCCCACGATAGCCGACCGCCGAGAGCGCGAACAGGCTGGCCGCCCCAAGCCCGAGAAGCACCGGCCGCAACTGCCGCTGCGATTTGCCGCCAGTCTGTTGCGACATCAGCACCACACCCGCGGTCGCGACCGCGATGGCCGCGGCGCTGCCCAATGTCAACGCGTCGCCGAGAAACACTAGCCCAAACACGGCCACCTGAATCGGCTCGGTCTTCACGTAGGCGATGGCGACCACGAAGGATCGCTTGGTCATGGCGAGCAGCATCAACGCGGTTGCCACAACCTGTGTCAGCGCTCCGGCAACGATCCACGGCCAGAATTGCGCTGCGGGTCGCGGCGGCACGGCCCCGGCGGCTGACAGGACGACAGCGAGCAGCCCGAGCGCGAACGGCGCCCCGAACAGGAATCGCACATGGGTGGCGCCCACCGCGCCAAGACGCGCCGTCAACTCCCGCTGCATCGCGTTACGTGCGGTCTGGCCCGCCGCGGCGATGACGGTAAAAGCTACCCATGCCCAGGCGCGATCAAAAAACCAATCGAAAGCATGATCAAAGGCGCTGCCAGGAGACAGTGCGTGATGATCTTGATGGACAATCTGATCAAACATTGGTGCTTTCGACCGATTTGTGAGGATCGAATCTCCAGGCCCCACAGCTCGGTTATCTGAAGGGGGTATCCGTGCAGAAGTCAGGGAAGCACAACCGTGGACATGAGGCCGAGCGCAAAGCGATCGCCCCGCTCAGCCGACCGTGAGCCTTGCCAATGTGGTCGACACCGGGCGAGCCGCGACTGGCCCTTCGGTCGACCATTGCGGCTGAGGATCCGACGCTGATCTGCCGCAGTCGGCTTCACCCCGGCCGCTCGGCGGCGATCATGTAGTTGACATCCAGGTCACCCGAAAGCTGCCAGGCATCTGTCAATACATTGTACATCAGGCCGGTTTCGTCGGTGACCCGCAACCCACCCCGCTCCAGCAGCGCCTCCAGCTCATTGGGTGTGACGAAGCGGTGCCACTGATGCGTGCCCCGTGGCAACCATCGCAGAATATATTCAGCCCCGACGATTGCCAGCGCGAAGCTCTTGAGCGTCCGGTTCAGCGTTGCCACGAGCATCTGCCCGCCTGGTTTGACCATCTCGGTACAGCGCGCAACGAACACCGGAAGATCGGCGACATGCTCAACCACTTCCATGGCCAGCACGACGTCAAAGCGCTCTCCGGCCTCCGCCAGGGCCTCGGCGGTCGTTGCCCGATAGTCGACCGCAAGCCCTGCGTCACTGGCATGGCGTGCGGCGACCGCAATATTGGTTGCAGACGGGTCGGCACCTACCACGGTTCCCTTCAGGCGCGCCAGCGGCTCCGACAGCAGACCTCCCCCGCAGCCAACGTCGAGAAGGCGTAAGCCAGCCAGGCAGTCGAGCGCGCGATGGTCGCGGCCAAACCGGCGGCAGATCGTGTCACGGATATAGGTCAGGCGGATCGGATTGAATTTGTGAAGGGCACGCATCTTGCCGGACGGATCCCACCATTCCCGAGCCAACTCGGAGAATCGGGCGACTTCGCGCTCATCGACCGTCGATTGCGAGGTCATTGGTAACCTCCTCAGGGCTGAACGCATTTCCCGTGTGCGCCTCAAAAGCCGGCACAGACCGCGGTTGCCGTCATGCCGGCGCGTCGGTATTTATACGCGGTTTTCGGCGCGTGGCTGTTGCGATTTGCGGTGTAGCGCGCCAGCTTGCATGATGGCCGGGTGGGATCAGGGACCGGACGGAATTGGCGGGCCGTGATCAGCATTCAGGCCAGCGGGTGGCCGGGGACGTCGTCGGTGAAAGCGTACGGGCGGTAATGGCCGCGGGTTTGTCTCGCATGGGCGGCCGGGGTTGCGTTGCTTGGGATCGCTTCCAACCATCTAGGGGACTGTAGTCAACTCCCAATGGCTCGCCTGGTCATGAAATTCGGCGGGACGTCGGTCGCAACGGTCGACCGCATCCGCAATGTCGCCCGTCACGTCAAACGCGAGGTGGAAGCCGGCCATGAAGTGGCGGTGATTGTTTCGGCCATGGCGGGGGCCACCAATCAGCTGGTGGAATGGTGTCGTGAAGCCGCCATGCTGCATGATGCACGCGAATACGATGCGGTGGTGGCTTCCGGCGAGCAGGTGACATCCGGTTTGCTGGCGATCGTGCTCCAGGATCTCGGAATGACCGCCCGCTCGTGGCAAGGCTGGCAACTGCCGGTCCGTACGACAGACAGTCACGGGGGGGCCCGCATCATCGACATCGACGGAGCCGAGCTGATTCGCCGTTTCGCGGAGCGGGGGGAGGTTGCCGTCATCGCCGGATTTCAGGGGGTCCACCAGGCCACCAACCGAATCACCACGCTCGGCCGCGGCGGGTCGGATACGTCCGCGGTAGCGGTGGCGGCGGCCATCAAGAGCGACCGTTGTGATATCTATACGGATGTCGACGGCGTCTACACGAGCGACCCGCGCGTCGTGGCGAAGGCTCATCGGCTGGACCGGATTGCCTTTGAGGAAATGCTGGAACTGGCCTCGCTCGGTGCGAAGGTGCTGCATGTACGTTCCGTCGAACTCGGCATGATGCACAGTGTGCGGATCTTCGTTCGATCCTCCTTCGACAAGCCCGAGCACATCGATCCGCACGCCATTCCGCCTGGGACCCTGATTTGCGACGAGGGGGAAATCATGGAACATCAAATCGTCACTGGCATCGCCTTCTCCAAGGACGAAGCCCAGATCTCGATCCGTCGCGTCGAAGACAAGCCCGGCGTCGCGGCGGCAATTTTCGGTCCGCTGGCCGAGGCCAACATCAATGTCGACATGATCGTCCAGAATGTTTCGTCCGACGGTGCAACCACCGACCTGACCTTCACGGTTCCGGCCGGGGACTACGAGCGCGCCAGCGATGTCCTGAATCGCGCCAGGGTAGCGATCGGCTACCAGCGGCTTGACGGGGCCACCGACGTTGCCAAGGTTTCGGTGATCGGCATTGGCATGCGCAGCCACGCCGGCGTTGCCGCCAAAGCGTTCCGCGCGCTCGCGGATCGTGGTATCAATATTCGGGCGATCACTACCTCCGAGATCAAATTTTCGTTGCTGATAGACGCTGCGTATACCGAACTTGCCGTGCGTACGTTGCATTCGCTATACGGCCTCGACCGGTAGCTGTCTTAGACACGTGAGGCTCTTGAACCCCGTGGGAACCGCCTTGCCGGCTCGGGTGACGGGCATTCGCCCGCGATCAAGTAGGTTTCTCAAGGCCCTCCCCGTTTTGAGGTTTGGGCGGGCCGGGAGAACCTGCGATAGTTCCACCGTCCGCCGGATAACCTTGGTCGGCCCGTGACGCAGCCGCCCACGGCGATCCCGCCTGGAGGACCTCACCCCATGCGTGGTGCGCTCGGCGGTCCGCGCGTATTGTTGCGTCGGCTCCGCGAAGTGATGGCGGAACCAGTCAGTGCGCAGGACCGACTCGACAAGATTGTCGTGCTGATCGCCGCCAATATGGTGGCCGAGGTATGCTCGGTCTACGTCCTGCGTGTCGACGGTACTCTCGAGCTCTACGCCACCGAAGGTCTCAATCGGCAGGCTGTGCATTTGACCGTGCTGTCCGCGGACGAGGGGCTGGTCGGCTTGGTGGCCGGCCAGGCCCGGCCAATTAACCTGTCAAACGCCCAGAGCCATCCGTCCTTCTCGTACCGTCCCGAAACTGGCGAAGAAATCTATCACTCCTTCCTTGGGGTGCCGATTCTGCGTGCCGGTAACACGCTCGGCGTGCTGGTCGTGCAGAACCGCGCCCATCGGACCTATTCGGAGGAAGAAGAGGAGGCGCTCCAAACCACCGCCATGGTGCTCGCCGAAATGATCGCCTCCGGTGAGCTTTCGGCGCTCGCAACGCCCGGCCACGAGCCGGCCGCCCGCCGCGCGTTGCAACTGACCGGACTGGCCATCTCTGAGGGCATCGGCCTTGGTCACGTGGTCCTGCACGAACCCCGTGTGGTCATAACCAACTTCATCGCCGATGACGTCCAGAAGGAGATGACCCGGCTGGAAGCGGCGATCGACACGCTGCGGGCCGACCTCGATGTGCTGATGGAGCGCGGCGACGTCGCCGAGGACGGCGAACACCGCGAAGTCCTCGAGGCCTATCGGATGTTCGCCTATGACCGCGGCTGGGTGCGCCGCTTGCGCGAGGCGGTTTCGACCGGTTTGACGGCGGAGGCCGCGGTCGAGCGCGTCCAGTCCGACGCCCGCGCCCGCATGCTGCGCCAGGCCGATCCCTACCTGCGCGAGCGCCTTCACGACCTCGACGATCTGGCCGATCGACTGATGCGACAGTTGACCGGCAAGAAACACGCCCCCGCCACCGAACAGCTGCCCGACAACGCCATTATCGTTGCTCGGTCGATGGGTCCAGCCGCCCTGCTCGACTACGACCGTTCGCGGCTGCGTGGGCTTTTGCTCGAAGAGGGCGGACCGACTTCTCATGTGTCAATCGTGGCACGCGCGCTCGGCATCGCGGCGGTCGGCCAGATCGAGAATGCAGCGGGCCTTGTAGATCCGGGCGACGCCATCATCGTCGATGGCAGCACCGGTGACGTGCATGTGCGGCCGCCGCCCGACATCGAGGCCGCCTATGCCGAGAAGGTGCGGTTTCGGGCGAGACGTCAAGCGCAGTATCGGGAGTTGCGGGACCGGCCGACAGTCAGCCGCGACGGCCAACCGATGGCCCTGATGCTCAATGCCGGTCTGTTGGTCGACCTGCCGCATATCGCCGAATCGGGGGCCGCGGGCATCGGGTTATTCCGCACCGAACTGCAATTCATGGTCGCCGCGACCTTTCCGCGGACCAGCGAGCAGCTGTCGCTCTACCGGGCCGTGCTTGACGCGGCCGGGCAACTCCCGGTGACGTTTCGCACGCTCGACATTGGCGGCGACAAGGTACTTCCCTATATGCACAGTATTGAGGAGGAAAATCCGGCCCTGGGGTGGCGGGCAATTAGGCTCGGTCTCGATCGTCCGGCCTTGCTTCGCAGCCAGGTCCGTGCCCTGCTCCGAGCGGCGGCGGGCCGCGAGTTGCGCGTGATGTTTCCAATGATCGCGGCGGTCGAGGAATTCGACAGCGCCAAGGCGATTGTTGAACGTGAGTTGACGCATTTGCGTCGGCACGGCCACCGGCTGCCGGACCGCGTCCAGGTCGGCGCCATGGTCGAGGTTCCCTCGCTGCTCTATCAGCTCGACGAATTGCTCGACCGGGTAGATTTCCTTTCGGTGGGCTCGAATGACCTGTTCCAGTTTCTCTATGCGGTAGACCGCAGCAACACCCGTGTGTCCGATCGCTTCGACCAGATTTCGGCACCGGTCCTTCGTGCCTTGAGGGCAATTGTCGATCGCTCTCGCGCGCACGGCAAGGACGTCACGCTTTGCGGCGAACTCGCCTCCAAACCCATCGGCGCGCTGGCACTGGCCGCGCTGGGCTATCGGTCCCTGTCACTGACGCCCTCGGCCATGGGACCCGTCAAGGCGTTGTTGCTTAACCTTGACGCCAGCAAGGTCGAAGCGCGACTCCAGCCCCTGCTGGAGCGGCCCGTGGCCAATACGGCGCTGCGCGATCGCCTTGAAGAATTCGCCGCCGCCGAAGGCTTACCGCTTTGAACGTTGTGATGCTGCCGCAAGCCAAGCTTGACGCATTGATCGCCCGTCATGCGGCGCTCGAGGCCGACCTCGCCGGTCAGTCAAATCGAGAGGCCTATGTCCGGCTGTCGCGCGAACTCGCAGAACTGCGTCCCGTGGTCGAACTGGTCAAATCGTATCGCGCGGCCAGCGAGGAACTGGTCGGGCTGGAGGAGCTCATTGCCGACGCTACGACCGACCCGGAAATGCGCGCGCTTGTAGCCGACGAAAAAGCCGCGATTGCAGCCCGACGCGCCGGGCTTGAACAGCAGGTCCGCTTGGCATTGCTGCCGCGCGACGCCATGGACGAGCGCAACGTTATCCTCGAAATCCGCGCCGGCACTGGAGGAGATGAAGCCGCTATCTTCGCGGGCGATCTGTTCCGGATGTATGAGCGCTACGCCACCCGTCAGGGCTGGACTGTCGAGATCGTTTCGGCAAGCGAAGGCAGCGTCGGCGGCTACAAGGAAATCGTGGCCGAGATCCGCGGCCGCGGGGCCTTTGCCAAGCTCAAATTCGAATCCGGCGTCCACCGGGTGCAGCGGGTGCCGGCCACCGAGGCGTCCGGACGTATTCACACCTCGACGGCCACCGTCGCCGTGCTGGCGGAGCCACAAGAGGTCGACATCGTGCTCAACGACGCCGACTTGCGAGTCGACACGATGCGCGCCGGAGGCGCCGGCGGCCAGCACGTCAACAAGACCGAATCGGCGGTCCGCATCACGCATCTGCCGACCGGCTTGGTGGTCGTCGTCCAGGAGGAGCGGTCGCAACACCGCAATCGCGCCAAAGCGCTCGCTGTGCTTCGCGCCAAACTTTACGATCTGGAACGTCAGAAACAGGATAGCCAGCGCGCCAGCGAACGCCGCGGCCAGGTCGGCACCGGCGACCGCTCTGAACGCATCCGCACCTACAACTTCCCGCAAGGTCGCGTCAGTGATCACCGCATCAATCTCACTCTGCACAAGCTCCCGCAGATCCTGGAGGGTGAAGCATTGGGTGAGATTGTCGACGCCCTCATCACCGAACACCAGGCTGCGCTGCTTGCTGCCGAGGAGACCGCGGACGCGTGACCATGGGCGAGCAGGTTGCACTCTCGGTTGGTGCTGCGCGACGGCTCCTGGCAAGAACATTCAGTGCCGCCGATCTCGACACGCCGGAACTTGACGCCCGCATTCTCCTCGGCCATGCGCTTGCGCTGGACCATGCAGGCCTCGCAACCGCTCCGGACCGACTGCTCAGTGCGCCGGAGCGCCAGCGTCTTGAGACGCTTGTGGTCAGACGGATAGCCCGCGAACCCGTCTGCCGCATCGTCGGGCTCAAGGAATTCTGGGGTCTGCCGCTGGTTGTGTCGCCCGCCGTCCTCACGCCTCGGCCAGAAACCGAAACCGTCGTTGCGGCCGCCCTCGCCGCTCTCGCGGATGCGGGCCCACGAGGCCGCAAGCTTCGCATCGCCGATTTGGGCACTGGCTCAGGGGCGATTCTGCTGGCCCTGTTGACCGAATTGCCCGACCCGGTGGCGGTGGGTACCGATTGCAGCGAAACAGCGCTCGCTGTGGCGCGCTGCAATGCACGGCACCTCGGCATGGCGGGCCGCACGCACTTCGTCGGCTGCCATTATGGAGCGGCGCTGACCGGACCTTTCGATCTGATCGTCTCCAATCCGCCGTACATTGCGAGCGCCGAAATCGCTGATTTGCCCCCGGAAGTCAGAGACTATGATCCACGCTTGGCACTCGATGGCGGCCCGGACGGCCTGGCAGGTTACCGGGCGGTCGGGCTCGATGCAGCCCGGCTGCTGGGGCCTGACGGCCACCTGGTGGTGGAACTCGGCGACCGACAGGCACCTGCGGTGACGGAGCTGCTGGAAGGATTTGGCCTGGCGGCGGCCAGGCCGCCGATTAAGGATTTCAGCAGTGTGGCCCGCGCGCTTCACATGAGAAGACCGTGACCATTCGCCCGGAGGAAAGTACGAAAAAACGCTTGGATTATTGCCGAAGAACGATTACGTTCCCCCCACGAAATCGGCCCGAGAGGCGGGTAAGGCGCGGTCGGAGAGGCCCGGAGCAAGGCTCCGCGAGGCAGCCGCGCAGGTGGGGCGAACGACGACAGTCTAACTTGGCGGCTTGCATGATTTGGCGGCCTGTTAGGTTTGCCCGCTCGGAATCGGGGATGCTTCACTGGTCTGGCGCAGGTCCTTTTGGCGGCGCGCGCAAACAGAGGTAGGCAACGCCGTGGCATAGTCGCGGCCGTGAGTTGCTGCAGCTCGTGACGGACTCTGGATCACTCCGAGGATCATTCAGACGGAGGTCTGCGGCGCAAGGCTTTCGTGAGGGGGGCGGAGCTCGGCCGCCAAGGGAACTTGACCTGACGTCTGACGTGGTGGCGTTGTGTTTCGGCGCGACGCTGTTGTGGCTTGGTGAAGCATTTGGCGGCGATCGGCTGCCTCAATTTGGGAGTAGACGAACAACACAGCCATGAGGAACGGTCAGAACAAGCGCATGCGGGGGCGCAACCGCAAGGGCCAGAATCCGTTGACGCGGATCTATGAATCCAACGGCCCCGACGTGAAAATCCGTGGAACGGCTTCTCACGTTGCCGAAAAATACGTGCAGCTTGCCCGGGACGCCCAAGCGTCCGGAGATCCAGTCGCTGCCGAGAACTATTTCCAACATGCCGAGCACTATTTTCGGCTGATTGCGGCGGCTCAGGAACAGTTCCGCCAGAACCAGCCCTATTTCCGACCCGAAGGGGACCAGCGCGAAGACGGGTTCGAAGACACCGATGAGGAAGCCGCCGCACAACCCGTGATGACGGAGGCCAACTTTGCCGGCCGTGATCCTTCCTATGGGCCGCGCGAGACGCAATCTCAGCCCGGCCGCGAGGCCGGCAATTTTGGCCCCCGGGAACAACCCTACCAAGGGCGCACACAACTTCATCCGCAGCCGCAGCCCCAGGGCTTTCAGGACCAGCCGAGCGACGTCGATCGTCTGCCGGCCTTCATCACCGGTGCCTCTCAACCGCAGCCGCCCTATCAGGGTTTTGGTCACGGATCGAATGGGTTCGATGGCGCGCCGGATCGTTTCCCGCTGCATCGGCGACGGCGACGGCGCCACGGCCCGCGAGGGGATGCATCGGGCATGCAGCCCGGCGGCGGAGATCCTCCGGACGAAGCCGGTTCACCTCAGTCCGGTCCGATCGTCAACGACTGACATCGGAAACGGACTAACGCCGCCCCGGCCGTGCTCCCATATGCGGGGCCGAAAGTGCCGCGCCGCCAGGCGAGGGCGCAAGGGCGGGCTTGAGCGCCGGGACCAAACGACGCCGCTCACGTCGAGCCGGAATTGAGCGGTAGACCTGTTTGGTCGCCTCGACGATGTGGACGCCAGCAAATGGCGCCGACACACTGGCGCCGCTGCGCTCCCAAGCGACGGCCGTGCGCAAGAACCAGTTTCGCGCGATCGGTGGTACGTAGAGCGCCTCGCCCCACCCGGTCGGCGTAAACCATGCCTCACGCAGGAGATGAATGATCTGCGAGCGCGAATACGGACGGCCATGCCCAAAGGGCGTGGTGTCCATGCGGGCCCATAACCCACGCCGATTGGGCACCACCGCCAACAGACGGCCACCGGCCGCCAGCACGCGCCATACCTCGCGCAGCAGAGCGCCCGCATCCGGCGACATTTCCAAGGCGTGGATCAGCAGCACGCGATCGACCGCTGCATCGGCGAGCGGCAGTTCGTTCTCATCGACCAGCGCCGCGAGCGTCGGTCGCGCAGACGGCCATTTGACCACACCCTGGACGGCCGGCATGAACGCGAGACACCGCTCGGCCTGCTCGCGAAACAATCCAAGATAGGGGGTCGGATAGCCAATGCCGAGAACCCGCTGCGCCCGCACATCGCCCCACCGAGCGCGGATGCCCCGCCCAACAAAGCGCCGCGCCACGGTGCCAAGCGCTTGGGCATAGAAATTGCGCAGGTCGACGACGTCGAGGGACATGGATTCGCCAGGGAACTCGCTGGGGTCGCTGGGTCTGTACGGGACAGATCTCGCCGACTACCGACCGGATGGCAACAACTGGAAGCGCCGCGCGAAGGGTGACAGACCAAAATAGATGGCGACAAACGTACAAGAACTGCCCGCCCCGTGCTAGCGTCGATGGCGAACCCTCGCTCTTTTGAGTCTATCGCCACGATGCCCGCAGAAATTCATCTGTTCCGCTGCCTCAAGGACAATTATGGGGTACTTCTGCACGACCCCCAGGACGGAGCAACCGCCGCCATCGACGCCCCCGAAGCGCAGCCAGTCGAGGAGGCCCTCAGCCAGACCGGCTGGCGGCTAACCGACATACTGGTCACGCACCACCATAGCGACCACACCGGAGGCATCGCCGATCTCAAGAAGCGGCATGTCTGCCGCGTCGTTGCCCCGCGTAAGGAAGCCGCTCGGATTCCCGGCGTCGACGTCACCATCCGTGAGGGCGATTTCGTGACTGTTGGCACCATGGTCGGGCGCGTGCTGGAAACGCCCGGCCACACCGCTGGTCACGTCTCCTACTGGTTCAAATCAGAAAAGCTGGTCTTCGTCGGCGATACGCTGTTCTCAATCGGTTGCGGCCGCGTGCTCGAGGGCACGCCCGAGATGATGTGGCAGTCGCTGGTCAAGCTGCGCAACCTGCCGCTGGACACCAAGATCTATTGCGGCCACGAATACACTGCCGCGAATGTCCATTTTGCCCTGACAATCGAACCGCAGAATGTCGCGCTGCGGGCTCGCGCCGAGGAAGTGGTCCGGCTGTGTGGCGCCGGGCGGCCCACCATCCCGACCACCATCGCATCAGAAAAAGTCGCCAACCCATTCCTGCGTGCCGACCTTCCGAGCCTTGCGGCTTCACTAGACATGTCGGGCGCCACACCGGCGCAGGTGTTCGCGGTGATTCGCGCCCGCAAGGATCGATTTTGAAACTGCGACCGCCCAAGCGTCTTGCTTGCCCATGTCCGCTCTCACCGCCGCGCAGGTCATCGCTTGGCTTGATCTCAAGCCTCATCCGGAAGGCGGGCATTTCCGCGAGACCTTCCGCGACTCGGTGTGCGGGCCGGACGGCCGAGCTGCCTCCACGGCAATCTATTATCTGCTCGCACGCGGCGAACGCTCTCACTGGCACCGCATCGATGCCGCGGAAATTTGGCACTGGCATGCGGGCGGCGCATTGCTGTTGCGAACCGCCGGGTCCTTGGGGGTCACGACGGTTCGTCTCGGAGGTGATCTCGCGGGAGGCGAGAGACCCCAGGCGATTGTCGCGGCCGGGGCCTGGCAGGCAGCACAGTCACTTGGCGAGTGGACGCTGGTTGGCTGCACCGTTGCGCCGGGCTTTCGCTTCGAGAACTTCGAGCTGGCACCTTCCGAATGGCAGCCGCCCGCCTAGCGGCCGCAAGGCCAGACAGTGGCCACATCGACATGCGCAGGAGAAACCTCTTCGCGTTGGCGCCGGTGCCTGCGGCTCGGTGCCGAGCAGCGGAATTCAGATCATGTATTGTCCGCCATTCACGGTCAGGGTCGAGCCCGTGATGTATCCGGCCGTGTCGGAGGCCAGAAACACCACACAGCGCGCAATCTCTCCCGGCTCGCCCAGACGACCAATCGGAATGTAGGGCAGAATGCTCTTCTCCAGTACCTCCTTGGGCATTGCCTGCACCATCTCGGTCCCGATGTAGCCGGGACAGATCGCATTCACCGTGATGCCCTTGCGGGCGTTTTCCTGAGCGAGCGCCTTGGTAAAGCCAATCTCACCCGCCTTGGCTGCCGAGTAGTTGGTCTGGCCCATCTGGCCCTTCTGGCCGTTGACGGATGAGATGTTGATGATCCGACCGAAACCCCGCTCGCGCATACCCTCGATCACCGGACGACACATGTTGAACAGTGAATTGAGGTTGGTGTTGATGACGGCGCCCCACTGTTCCGGCGTCATCTTGTGAAACATGCCGTCGCGGGTGATCCCGGCATTATTGACCAGAACGTCGATCGGGCCGAACTGAGTCTCGACCTGCTTCACACCATCCGCGCAAGCCTCATAAGAGCTCACATCCCATTTCTGGACCGGAATGCCGGTCGTTTCCTTGAACTTCTGTGCCGCCTGATCGTTGCCGCCATAAACAGCGATGACCTGATAGCCGGCCTGCTTGAGCGCTGCGGCAATCGCGGCCCCAATGCCGCGTGTTCCGCCGGTGATGAGTGCGGTTCGCACCATCATGCTCCTCCCTTTTGATGTTTCCCGGCCGCCGGCCCCCACACGGGGGCCCGGCTGTCGTTTGAACGTAATACGGCAGAATTGTCGGTCGCCCTAGCCCTAGGTGATCAGGCGCGCTCCAGACACATCGCAATCCCCATGCCGCCGCCGATGCAGAGCGTGGCTAGACCCTTCTTGGCGTTACGCCTTTGCATTTCGTGCAGCAGGGTCACCAGGATACGGGCGCCTGAGGCACCGATCGGATGGCCAAGCGCGATGGCACCGCCGTTGACATTGACCTTGCCGGGATCCCAGCCGAGGTCCTTGTTGACCGCGCAGGCCTGAGCGGCAAATGCCTCGTTGGCCTCGATCAGATCGAGATCCTCGACCCTCCAGCCGGCCTTCTTGAGCGCACTGCGCGAAGCCGGAATGGGGCCGCTCCCCATGATCTTCGGGTCAACGCCGGCCTGCGCCCAGGAGACCACCCGCGCCAGCACCTTGTGGCCCTCGCGAGCAGCTTGGCTCGCGCTCATCAACACCACTGCGGCCGCCCCGTCGTTGATGCCAGACGCATTGCCGGCCGTCACCGTACCGTCCTTGTCGAAAGCGGGCTTCAATTTGGTGACCGAATCGAGCGTGGTGCCAGGGCGCGGATGCTCGTCGCGATCGACCACGATGTCACCCTTGCGGGTCTTGATCGTGATCGGAACGATCTCGTCCTTGAACCGGTCCGCAGTCTGGGCCGCCTCCGCCTTGTTCTGAGAAGCGACGGCAAATTCGTCCTGCTGCTGCCGCGTGATCTGCCACTGGCGGGCGACGTTCTCGGCCGTGTTGCCCATATGATAGCCGTTGAACGCATCCCAAAGCCCATCCTTGATCATAGTATCGATGAGTTCGAGGCCACCCATCTTGACCCCATTGCGCAAGTACGCGCAGTGGGGGGCTTGGCTCATTGATTCCTGTCCGCCGGCGACCACGATCTGTGAATCGCCGTTGAGGATCGCCTGGTGGCCGAGCGCGACGGCCCGCAGCCCCGAGCCGCATAGCTGATTGACGCCCCAGGCCGGGACTTCAACCGGAATGCCCGCCCCGATCGATGCCTGGCGAGCCGGGTTCTGGCCCTGTCCTGCAGTCAGAATCTGTCCCAGAATCACTTCTGAAACGCGCCCGTTCTCGACCCCCGCCCGCTCAAGCGCCGATTTGACCGCCACCGCGCCGAGTTCGTGCGCCGGTAAGGACGATAGCGCGCCATTGAAGGCGCCAACAGCCGTCCGTACCGCACCAATGATGACGACGTCGTCCTGCATCCGAAAACTCCTTCTCGGGTTGTTGTGGCGTGGATGAAGCGATCGGGTGAACTCACCTTGCCGCTGCGGCCGACTTGCCTTGGCCAACCCGGCGCAAAGCCGCTTCCCTCGCTTCGCCCATCCTTTAGAGACGTGCCGGCCCTGTCAATATGACCAATTCGAGTGCACCGGCTTTGATCATGGTCAAACCGTGCACCGTGCCGGCCACCCTACCGCATACCCGTGAGAATCCTCTCGACGCTGCACTAGTCTAATTCGCACACCGTGCCGCACGTCATTGCGCACCCATGCTGGCGTTTGATCGCCAATCGACACATCCGATGGCCGTCGCCATGCACAAAACGGTGGCTCCGGCCGGAAGAACATGCTTATTCTGGAGACAGTTACGGGGCCGAAACCGGTCGCCATCAAACCCGACTTCGATACATGGCCAAATCAGAAGAACCCATCACGATCAAGAAATACGCCAACCGGCGTCTCTACAATACGAGCACCAGCACCTACGTGACGCTCGAGGATCTCGCCGCGCTGGTAAAACAGGGCGAGGACTTTGTGGTCTATGATGCCAAGACCGGAGAAGACATCACGCGTTCCGTTCTGGCACAGATCATCTTCGAGCAGGAGAACAAAGAAGGTCAGAATCTGCTCCCCATCGCCTTCCTGCGCCAGCTGATCCGCTTCTATGGGGACAGCATGCAAATGCTGGTTCCGCGTTATCTTGAGGTCTCGATCGAATCGCTCACCCGCGAGCAGGAAAAATTCCGCCAGCAGATGGCCCAGGCTTTCGGGGTCGGCGCGTTTGGTCCTCTCGAGGACCACGTGCGACGCAATATGGAGATGTTCGAGCGGGCCTTTGCAATGTTCGCGCCGTTTGCCCGTCGCGACGAGCAGCCGAGCGAGGCGGGCAGGACATCGCGATCAGGCGGCGGCGACATCGACGATCTCAAGCGTCAACTGGCCGACATGCAGAAGCGCCTCGACCAGTTGGCCGACGACGACACCACCAAGAAGTAAGCTTAACAATCGGTTGAGCGGTTCGGGGCGCTGACGGATGAACAGCGCCCTTGACGTTTGCACGCGGCTGTCACGGGATGGGACCGTAGTAATCCAAGGCTCCTCCCGGTGCGGCGCGGGGGGCCGGCGACAAAACAGGCTGCCGCGATGCGCGTCGTTGCGATCTCACCGCCCCCCTCGCCCTTAAGGCTTGATGGCGCTGCCGGCCGTCCAGCCGACACCTTGGCGGAGCCAAGAACCGCAACACCCCCTGCCCCGGTCTCGAGCAGCCAGCCGCCGATGATCCCTGGGCCTGTCCCGCCGGCCGGCGGTCCGACCCCACGACCGCAGGCGGCCTTTCTCGCTCATCTGATCGCCACGCAGAACGGCGTGCCGCAGACCCGCCAACGCCGTCGAGTCGAGCCGGCCGAAGCCCACGTTCTTTACGCAAAATCGGCGACGGCGGTCACTGCCACACCTGCGACACCGCTGCGATCGCTATGAAGAGGGCTGTTGCGTGCATGGGCGTTCGCTTCAGTAGCCGAGCGCCAGTCCGTCCTTGCGGGCATCAGATCCGCCGATCAACACACCGCGGTCCCAATCCACCTGGATGACTTGGCCGCCTCCCAGCGGCAGGTCCCGAACCGCGACAGCGTGGCCGCGCTCGCGCAAACCCTGAAGCGTTGCCGCTGGGACGCCGCGTTCGACCTGGACGGTGGCTTGGTCGAAGAATGCCCGCGGCACATCGATTGCCTGCTGCACGTCCATGCCGAAATCAATCATGTTGCTGACCACATGGGCATGTCCCATGACCTGGAAGGCCCCGCCCATCACGCCGAAACAAAGCTCGCAGCGCCCCTGTCGCATGCCCAGCGAGGGAATGATGGTGTGCAGCGGGCGTTTGCCAGGGCCGATCGAATTGGGATGCCCCGGATCAACCACGAAGCACGCTCCTCGATTCTGCAACAAGACGCCGCTGCGGACCGTCGCGATGCCCACGCCGAAGGGTTCGTAGAGCGAATTGATGAGCGAGACCGCCATGCGGTCTCGGTCGACGACGCTAACATAGACCGTATCGCTTCCCGGCACTGGTGCGGCTGGCAAAACGACCCGCTGCCTCCGGTCGATCCGTTCAGCGAGCGAACGCGCAAATGCCTTGTCCAGAAGCGCGGGCACCGAAGTCGCCATGAACGGGGGATCGGCGATGTGACTGTTACGGACTGCGTAGGCCAGCCGCGCCGCCTCAAGCGCGATGTGGAAGCGCTCGGGCCCGGTTGGATCAAGGCGCGCCAGATCGAAGCCTTCAAGGATGTTCAGCAACACCAGCGCCGCCAGGCCCTGTGTGTTGGGTGGCATCTCGAGAACATCAAGACCGCGATAGTTGCTGGCGATCGGCGGTACGGCCTCGCCCCGGTGACGGGCGAAATCTTGGTAATCAAGCAGGCTGCCGCGGGCTCGAAGGCTGTCGACGATGTCCGCTGCGATGGCGCCTTGATAAAGCGCATCGGGCCCCTCCGTGGCGATGGCCCGTAACGTTGCGGCAAGGGCCGGCAGTCGGATCACGTCACCAAAGGCCGGCGGTTGTCCGTCAACGAGGTAGTGCCTCCTGGCGCCTTGATCCGCCCGCAGCCGCTCGGCCGCGCGGGCCCAGTCGTAGGCGACCCGCTGCCCGACCGGAAAGCCGTGCTCGGCGTAATGGATGGCCGGTGCCAACGCCCGGTCGAGCCCGAAATGCCCGAACTGCCGCAGAATGGCCGCCCAGGCTTCCACGGCGCCCGGAACCGTCACCGCATGAACCGAATCGAATCCAATTTCCTTGATCCCTTGGTCGATCAGCGTCTCGGCCCGCACCGCGGCGGCTGCCCGGCCCGAACCGTTATAGCCCCATGCGGGTGCGCCGGCCTTCGAGACCAGACAGAAGCAGTCGCCCCCAATGCCGGTCATGTGGGGCTCGACGACGCTGAGCACCGCAACCGCCGTGACGGCTGCATCGGCGGCCGACCCGCCGGCCCGCAAGACCTCGATCGCCGAGCCGGTCGCCAACGGGTGTGAGGTTGCCGCCATTGCCTCGCCGGCAACAACTGGCGACCGCCCTGGCAAATGAAAGTCTCGAGTCACGCGCCGGAGCCTGGCGCCGGTCTTTTATGTTTCCACGCGATAGCGAACGCGCGGCTGCCGGCGGATCGTGCGGATCATGACCCACATCGCGCTCATCATCTCGATCAGACAGATCATCGCCAGCATCGCGAAGGTCGAGTTCGCAGCCTGCGGCAATACCAGGAATTCGACGGCGGCCCAGACAAATACCAGCGTGGAAAGCATATGATCGACCACCGATTTGGTACTGCCCCGCGTCGCCTTGAGGATTTCCACGAATAACATCAGCAGCGCGAGCATGAGCAGCAGGTCGCCGAACGTCAGTTTCCAGTCGACCCCGGAAAACAGTCGAAGTCCCACCACCGGATCGGTCCAGGCCACGCCGGGTGCGAGAAATGCGATCAGGTTGTAGATCACGATCGGGATGACGAGGAACGGAAAGCTCAGGATCAACATGGCGCGAGGCCTCCTCATGCTCGTGATGCGACATCGTCACCCGCAACCGACAGCCCAAGCCGGTGCGCTGCCTGGCTCTCGCCCCAAGCCGACCTCAGGGCTCCGCCGTCGAGTTGGCAGAGCTGCAACCACCCTGGAGAAGCCGCGCACGCCATCCGCGAAGCCGAGGAGCCCAAGGGTCAGATGCCCGCCTTGGGCTTGAGGATCTGCCGGCCTCTGTACATGCCAGTCTTGAGGTCGACATGATGCGGACGACGCAGTTCGCCCGAATCCTTGTCCTCGATATAGGTGGGCTGCTTGAGAGCGTCCGCCGAGCGGCGCATGCCGCGCTTCGACGGCGAAACCTTTCGTTTTGGCACGGCCATGATGTCGTCCTCCACAAAGCACAGCCGGCCCATGCGGGTTCGTCCGGCCCTCGAATCGATGAGAGGCCCGAACATATAGAGGATAGCTTTTTGCAAAACCAGTGTCTTTGGCGGCTCCGGTTACCGGGCGTTTATCCCCATGACTTGTGCGGATGCGGCACGCAGACGGCGGGCTCAGCCACCTGTGGTCACGGCAGGGCAGGGCGTGTGCGGCGAGCGACCGAGGCAGCTCGCCCAAAGGGCTCCCCGGCCCGCGCCAGGCATCCAGCAGCCGCTGCGACCGTGGGGGCGCGACCTTGATAGATCCCGGCCAATCGCCGCAGTCCCGGGCTTGGGCGCCCGGCATCGCGAGTCACCGGGTTTGGCAGGGTTGCGGCCATCAGGCCGGCCTCCAGGGGGGTCAGATCCCAGGCGTCCTTGTCGAAGGCGTAGCGTGTCCCGGCCTCGGCCCCGAATTGGCCATCCGGTCCCCATTCAGCGATATTGAGGTAGATTTCGAAAATGCGCCGCTTCGGCACGATGAGATCCATCCACAGGGCGAGGGGAAGTTCGAGCAGCTTTCGCAGAACGCTGCGACCAGACCATAGAAACAGGTTTTTGACGGTCTGCTGGGTAATGGTCGAGCCGCCGCGCAGCCGGCCGCCATCCTCGGCATCATCCATCGCTTCGGCAATCTCCTCAAAATCCACGCCGTGATGGCTGCAAAAGCGCGAATCCTCCGCCGCGATCACCGAGAAGAGCAGAACCGGCGAGACAGCGTCGATCGGGACCCAGTCACGTTCAACTGACGCGCCGGTCGCCCAGCGCCAAAGCATCACGGTCGAGACCGGGCGGCCAACCAGGTAGAGCGGTGTCAGCGCATAAGGCAGCAGCAGGAGGATGATCACAGCCGTCCCTAACCGGCGGCGCAGTGGTCGCCTCGGCTTGGCTGGCTCATTAGTTGCCAAATCCATCACGATCCCGACCAGCCCACGATTGGACTTGCAATGCTGCAACTGACGACCTACCCCGCTTTCGCGCCCCGGCCGTGACAGCGCTCGGAGATTGGCACCGCTTCAGCACGGGCACCAGTTCGGACTGTCAGCCCTGCCGTTGGATGAACCCATGAGCTCTACCGACTATCGAGCCGCGCGGCGTCTGCCCAAGTTCGTTCGGATCGTGCGCGCCCGCCCTCGCCTGTTCCTGTGCGCGCTGCTGTGTCTCGTCATGGTCGCGGTACTGCCCCGCAGTTGGCCCCGGTTGCTGGTGAGCTGGGACGCTGCGGTCGCCGTCTACCTCGTGGCAGTCTATGAGATGATGGCGCGTGCCGACCTCACCCGCATCCGCCGCCAGTCGGCCCTTCAGGACGAAGGGCGCTTCGGGGTCCTCGTTCTCACCGTCCTGGCGGCGCTGGCGAGCTTGGGCGCGATCGTAGCCGAATTGGGCAGTCACCCCGGTGATGGACGGACTGGTTTCCGATTGACCTTGGCAACGGTCACCATCGCGTTGTCCTGGGGCTTGGTGCATACGATCTTCGCGCTGCATTATGCGCACGAATTCCACGCCGACCGCCGAGGGGGCGGCGGCCTCGCCTTTCCGGGCGCAGGAGAGCCGACCTATTGGGACTTCGTGTACTTTTCCTTCGTGATCGGCATGACCTCGCAGGTGTCGGACGTGGCCGTCACCTCCAAGACGATCCGCCGTACGGTCACGGCTCACGGCATCGTCTCGTTCTTCTTCAATGCGGCGCTCCTGGCGCTCACCGTGAATATTGCGGCAAGCGCCATTTGAGGCCCCAGGCCGGGTCCTGGGTTGAAGGCGCAAGGGGGCCGCCTTGCCTCGGCGAAGGCGCTAGCCCGGCGACGGGCGAGCCAGGCCAGATTTCCAATTATTCGGCCGCAGTCTGCGAGCGTGGAGAAAGTCCAAACCGGCGCTCGATGTAATCGATCACCATGGCCTTGAAATCGGCCGCAAGGGTCGGGCCGCGGAGGGTGGCGACCTTCTTGCCGTCGACAAAGACCGGAGCCGTGGGTTGTTCGCCGGTGCCGGGCAGCGAAATGCCGATGTCGGCGTGCTTGGACTCACCCGGGCCGTTGACGATACAGCCCATGACCGCGACGTTAAGCGCCTCCACGCCCGGATATTCCTTTTTCCATTCAGGCATCGAGTCCCGAATGAAATCCTGGATCTCGCGGGCGAGTTCCTGAAACGTGGTCGACGTCGTGCGCCCGCATCCCGGGCAGGCCGCAACCAGAGGCACGAAGCTTCGGAATCCCATGGTCTGCAGGAGTTCCTGGGCGACCTGGACCTCTAGACTGCGATCGCCGTGGGGTTCCGGCGTCAGCGAGATGCGGATGGTGTCGCCAATGCCCTGCTGCAGCAGCACACCCATGGCGGCCGCCGAGGCGACGATACCCTTGGATCCCATCCCGGCCTCTGTAAGACCAAGGTGCAAGGCGTAGTCGCAGCGCGCGGCCAGTTCCTGATAGACGGCAATCAAGTCCTGGACCGCTGAAACCTTGGCGGAAAGAATAATCCTGGAGCGCGGTAACCCGAGCTCCTCGGCGCGCGCAGCCGACAGCAACGCCGATTGCACCATGGCCTCGCGGGTCACGGCGCGCGCCTCCTTAGGGGTCGGCGCACGCGCGTTCTCATCCATGAGCCGCGTCAATAATTCCTGATCGAGCGATCCCCAGTTGGCGCCGATCCGCACCGGCTTGTCGTAGCGCAGGGCCATTTCGATGATGGCTGAAAATTGCCGGTCCTTCTTTTCCTTGAAGCCGACATTGCCCGGGTTGATGCGGTATTTGTCCAGGGCTTCGGCGGCCGCCGGATGATCGGCAAGCAGCTTGTGGCCGATATAATGGAAGTCGCCGACGATCGGCACGTCGACGCCCATCGCCATCAGGCGCTCCTTGATCGGAGCTACCGCCGCGGCCGCTTCCGGCCGATCGACCGTGATGCGCACCAATTCCGACCCCGCGCGGGCTAGCGCCGCGACTTGCGCGGCCGTTGCCGCGACGTCCGCGGTGTCGGTATTGGTCATCGACTGGACAACGACCGGGGCCGTGCCCCCGACGCTGACACTGCCTACCTTCACGGCCACCGATTGGCGCCGTGCCGCCTGCCCCTTCAAGCTATCCATGGCAACCTGCTATATTCGATGCGGGGGGAGGAGTCGGCACCATTCTGACCCTGCATCAGCCCCCTGCCCGCGCCTTCGAGTGCCAGACCGCCAGCGCGCATGTCAACCGGGCCACCGGTTGCCCGACCGAACCATCAATCCGCATGCGACCTCATCCAGGCCGCGGCAAATCATCGCGTAACGGCCCGACCGGGGCAAACAGCCTTGGATGCTGCGGCCAGGCAGAGCAGGGCCGCCCAGAGGTCACCGGCAGTGCGCGCAGGTGCCGGTGATTTCGATCACCGGAGTATGAGGCGCGAATCCGACATTGTTCGCGGCCGCCTCCAGGCTGTCCGCTATGGCCCTCGAAGGGGCTTCGCCAACGGCGCCGCATTTTTCACAGATCAAAAAAATCACCATTGCGCCGGAATCGTGGTTGCGGATGCAAGCCACGAAGGCGTTGCGGCTCTCGATGCGATGGACGAGCCCGTTCTCGACCAGGAAGTCCAGGGCTCGATAGATCGTGATCGGTGCCGGCGGCGCGGCCCGGAGTGCCAGACGCTCGATGATCTCGTAGGCGCCGAGCGGGCGGTGGCTGGCGGCCAAGGTTGCAAGCACCTGACGCCGCATCGGGGTCAACCGCTGACCGCGTTCGCTGCATAGCGCCTCGGCCTGCGCCATGACGTCAGCGCTGCAACGCTCGTGATCATGGTCTGGGGCCGGAAAGATGGTCGCGGGCATCATGGGTCGGCGCGCTCAGCGCCCTCTCTTTGCATCCGAATCGGTAACGCTTATCGCCGCGACGGTCGATCGCACAATGTGGCGCGTCGAGCGGAAAAATATGTTGCATTGCAATATGTGCGGCGCGATGGTGTGGCGTCGGCGATAAGACCGCCAGTGGCGTCGATTCGATTGGCAGAGGCATTGACGTGCTGCAAGGAAAGACCGCGGTCATTACCGGCTCCACCTCCGGGATCGGACTGGCCATTGCGCGCGCACTGGCCGAGGCCGGCAGCAATGTGGTCCTCAACGGGTTCGGCGATCGCGATGCGATCGAAAAGCTGCGGGCGGCGATTGCGAGCGAGTTTGGGGTCGAGGCGGATTATTCGCCGGCCGACATGACCAAACCCGCGGAGATTGCCGGCATGATCGGCGATACCCAAGGCCGGCATGGCAGCGTGGATATCCTGGTCAACAACGCGGGGATCCAGCATGTCGACCCGATCGAGGACTTTCCGATCGAGAAGTGGAACGCGATCATCGCCATCAATCTGTCGGCCGCCTTTCATTCCATCCGCGCCGCCGTTCCGGGCATGAAGGCGCGCAAATGGGGGCGCATCATCAATACCGCATCCGCCCATTCGAAGGTCGCTTCGCCGTTCAAGTCCGCCTATGTGACCTCCAAGCATGGCCTTGCCGGCCTCACCAAGACGGTGGCGCTCGAACTCGCGACCTTTGGGGTCACGGCGAACTGCATCAGTCCCGGTTATGTTTGGACGCCGTTGGTCGAGCAACAGATCCCCGACACCATGAAAGCGCGCCATATGACCCGCGAGCAGGTCATCAATGAGGTCTTGCTTGAGGCCCAACCGACCAAACAATTCGTCACCGTTGAACAGGTGGCTGCCCTCGCGGTCTATCTTTGCTCGGACCAGGCTGCGCAGATTACGGGCGCCAACCTCTCAATCGACGGCGGCTGGACCGCGCACTGACGCGCCGGATGGCCGGGTGCCCAACAGCAAGAAGATAAATCTGGCCTTGCAGGGTGGCGGCGCACACGGCGCATTCACCTGGGGCGTGCTCGATTATCTGCTCGAGGACGAACGGCTGACCATCGAAGGCATTTCCGGGTCCTCGGCCGGAGCCATCAATGCCGTCATGCTGGCGGACGGCCTCGCCCGTGGCGGGAAACCGGCAGCAAGCAAGCGCATTGCAGACTTCTCGCGCGCGGTCAGCATCGACGGCAGCCTTCCGACCGGGCAGCGCCAGATCGTCGATCGGCTGTTCTCGGCGTTCTTGCCCTACGAAGGCACGCCGATTGCGACCTGGGTCGAGGCGCTCTCGCGCTTCTGGTCGCCCTACGACCTCAATCCTCTCAATATCAACCCATTGCGAGAACTGATCGAACGGTTCGTCGATTTCGAGACAATCCGCACCTCTCGCGATCTCCAGGTCTTCGTCTCGGCCACCAACGTCCAGACCGGCCGGCTGCGGGTGTTCTCGCGCGAGAAGCTGTCGGCCGACGTCGTCATGGCCTCGGCCTGCCTGCCGACCCTGTTTCGCGCCGTGGATATCGAAGGTGTGCCCTACTGGGACGGCGGCTATATGGGTAACCCGGCCATTTTTCCATTCTTTGGGACCACGCAAAGCGAAGACGTCCTGATTGTCCAGATCAATCCGAGACAGCGCCTGACGACCCCGACATCGGCGCAGGAAATCTCCAACCGGATCAACGAAATCACCTTCAACTCATCCCTGATGTCTGAGTTTCGCGCCATCGACTTCGTCACCAGGCTGATCGATCAGGGCCGACTGGACCGGGGGATGACGCCGGGACGCTACCGCCGGATCAACGTGCATCGCATTGCGCTCGATGAAGCCTTCCGGAAGCTCACAGCGGCCAGCAAGCTCAATTCGGACTATGATTTCTTTGTCATGCTGCGGAACGGAGGTCGCCGCGCTGCGCGCAACTTCCTCGAAGCTCATTTTCAGGATATCGGTCGTGCCAGCACGGTGGATCTGCGGGCGGAGGCCCAGGCCGAATGGGCGTGAGGGGTCGCGAGGCCGGTCGCTCGTCCCCTCGCTGACCCGGCATCAGACTGCCGACACGCCGCCCGTTGTCCCTTGCTGGCCGCTGCGTGGTAACATTCCGTTGTACCTGCGAGCCGCCTTCCGATGAGCGCCGCACCGAAACCGCTTCTCGCCCGACAACTCGGGCCGGCACGGCTCGAGGTCGTAGTCGGCGACATCACCGCTCTGACGCTAGACGCAATCGTCAACGCCGCCAACACGTCGCTGTTGGGCGGGGGCGGCGTCGATGGCGCAATTCACCGCGCCGCGGGGCCGCAATTGCTTGCCGAGTGCCGCACGCTTGAGGGCTGCGAGACCGGTTTCGCCAAAATGACCAAAGGCTACCGGTTGCCGGCCCGACACATCATCCACACCGTGGGGCCGGTTTGGCGGGGGGGCCAATCCGATGAGGAGACCAAGCTGTGCTCCTGCTATCGCTCAGCATTGCAGATCGCCGGTGACCATGGACTGACCTCGATTGCCTTTCCGGCCATTTCGACCGGCGTCTATCGATTTCCGGCGGATCGCGCCGCACGAGCGGCGGTCGGCACCGTGGTGTCGGAAATGAGCGGCAATCCGCGCTCGCTCACGCGGGTGATGTTCTGCTGCTTTTCGGCGGAGTCCGCTCGTCACCATATGGACGCGCTCGAGCAAGCGTGGTGATGATCTGAGCGGCGTCGCGAACACGCGGCCGTCGCGCGAGCGGTCGCGCTCAAGAAGCCGATCTTGATGCCGGTGCGTCGGTCAGCCCCAGACTTCCCGCGCAACCTCCACGACCATTCGCAACTTGGCCCATTGGGCCTCCTCGGCGAGCAGATTGCCCTCCTCGGTCGAGGCAAAGCCGCATTGAGGGCTCAGCGCCAACTGATCGAGGTCGAGGAATTGCGATGCCTGTTCGATGCGCCGCTTGAGGTCATCCCTACTTTCAAGCGCGCCGCTTTTCGTCGTTACCAGACCAAGCACGACAATCTTGTGCCGAGGAACGAAGCGTAACGGTTCAAAGCCACCAGCGCGTTCGCTGTCGTATTCCATGAAATAACCATGCACCCCGATAGTGTTGAACAGCAGTTCGGCGATCGGCTCGTAACCACCTGAGGCCACGAAGCTTGAACGGAAATTGCCGCGGCACAGGTGCATGGTGAGGGTGAGGTCAGCCGGAGCGTCGGCGATTGCCGCATTGATTACCGAAGCGTAGATGGCCGGCAATTGCTCGGGGTCCTCGCCGCGGTCGCTTATCTGCTGACGCAGCTGCGGATCGCACAGATAGGCGAGATTCACCTCATCGAATTGCAGATAGCGACAGCCGGCATCGGCGAAGGCGCGCACCACCTGCCGGTAGGTCTCACCCAGATCGCGATAGAAATCTTCCATCCTCGGATAGATCGTCGACGCAATGGCCTGCCGCCCGTAGCGAAAATGCAGGGCCGAAGGCGACGGAATCGTCATCTTGGCCAGCACCCGAGCGTGATCGCGAACAAACCGGAAGTGCTCCAGCATCGGATGCGACGTGAAGCCGCCAAGCTTGCCCGCGACCCGCAGCAATACCGGGCGCGGCTGCGGTCCCTGAAAGCGGATGGCGCGCTCGCCTTCGTAGGATTCCACTCCGTTAAGACCCTCCAGGAAGTCGATATGCCAAAAGGAGCGACGGAACTCGCCATCGGTTACCGCCGCCAAGCCGACCGCCTCCTGGCGGGCAATAACCCGTCTGATTTCCTCGTCCTCGAGTTGCCCCAGTTCCGCGGCCGTGATCTCGCCACGCCGGCGTCTTTCGCGCGCCTGCCGGAGCGCCGCCGGACGCAGCAGACTGCCGACATGATCGGCCCGGAACGGAGGTCTCACGTGCCGCTCTCCCGCGCTGCGGTCGCCCTCTGCTGCGACTCCTAGCCCGACATGGCCGCGCCGCTGCCGGGCTCGCGACCGAAGGCCGCGGATTGTCCCGGCCCGTGGCTAACCGGTGCGAGCCGATCGCAATCGACCGACCTAATTTTTTGCCTTGTCGTAGGGATAGATCACGTCACCGGTCTTAAACTGCGCCGGGGTGAGGACGGTCTGTGTACCCATGCCCCTGAACTGCTCGAGATCGTCGCCTTTGACGTCGTGATACTGGACCTGCAGCATACGCGACTGCGCCCACTCGCCTTTGGGACCGAATTTGATGTCACCCATAATAGTCGCAATGGTGTTGTTATGCAGATATTCGGCAATCTTGTCGTCGGCGAGACTATGGGAGCCCTCGACCGCGTGACCGAGCAACTCCAGATAGGCGTAACCCCAGGTACCCAGATAATAACCGAGCGGATCGACGCCTTCGGTCGGGGCACGGGCCTGATATTTCTTGAGGAACTCCACCACTCCGGGCGTCTCCATGGTTTTTGACGGCACCCAAGTTTCATAATTGACGAAACCGTTGACAAGGGAACCGAGCTGTCGCTTGAAGACCGTCGCCTGCAATCCAACCATCGCCCCGCCAATCATCTTCGGCTTGTATCCGACCTCGTTAACGGCTCGAACCATGCCAACCGAGTCGAGCGGATACGAGTTGATGGCGACGATGTCCGGATTGGCAGCCTGTATCGCCCGCACGACCGGCGAGAAGTCGGTGGTAGAGGGTGGATAGCTGCGGTCGTAGACGATCTTGAAGCCATGCTTCTTGGCATTCTCGCGCGCGCCTTCCGCAGCGTTGCGCGAGAATTCCTGATCAGCCGCCACGATCGCCACGGTCTCGGGTCGTGGATCCTGGGCGGCCGCCACGTCGAAAAAGCCATCGGTGAATGACGGCTTGGCGTTCGGCCCCGACGGAATCATCGCGAAGTAGTTGGGATAATTGAATTCGCTGTTGACGGCGAGACCAAACAATCCAATGAACACCTTGGACTTTTGGATAATGATCGGCATGGCGGGCGCGATCATGGCGGTCGCGTAGGGACCGACAACGAGGTCCACCTTGTCGACGTCAATAAGCTTGGTGTAGATGCCGGGAACGGTCGAAGGGTTGGACTGGTCATCGTAATAGACCAGCTTGACCGGACGGCCCAGCAGACCGCCCTTGGCATTGATGTCCTCTTCCCAGATCCTGGCACCGAGGAGCGCCTGTTTGCCGTTGGGTGACAGCGGTCCGCTCAGTGCCATGCCGAAGCCGATGGTGATCGGTTCAGCAGCGCGGGCAAGCGGTGGTGCCATCAACAACACCACTGCTGCGAGGCTCATCAGCGCATTAATGAGAAGTTGGGCGTATCTCGCGGTCGCTGGTCGCCCTGTGCCGGCCCTAGTCATCTCGTCCTCCCAGTCAAATATTATCGTTGCCGCATCATTTTATGCTCTACGTGATTGCACCCCCGGAAAAACCCTCAACCGACCGCGGCCGGTGGCGGATTTGTCAGATTGACGTTACGCCGCTCCCCAGACCTCAGTCGCCAGTTCGACCACCAGCCGCAATTTCGCCCACTGTTCGTCTTCGGTAAGTACATTGCCCTCTTCGGTGGAAGCAAAGCCGCATTGTGGAGAAAGGCAGCACTGCTCCAGGCTGACATATCTGGTGGCTTCGTCGATGCGGCGCTTGATGTCATCCTTTTTCTCGAGCGCACCGCTCTTTGAAGTAATCAGACCCAGCACCACAACCTTGTTGCCCTTCGGCAAGAACCGCAGCGGCTCGAAGCCTCCGGCTCGATCGCTGTCATATTCGAGGAAATAGCCATCGTAATCGACCGTCCCAAGCAAGGTCTCGGCGACCGGCTCGTAGCCGCCCTCTGAGACCCAGGTCGAGCGGAAATTGCCACGGCAGACATGGGTGGTGATCACCATGCCGTCCGGCCGGCCTTTGATCGCATCGTTGATGACCCGGGCATAGATCTCAGGCAGCCGCGTCGGGTCGTCGCCGCGCTGCCTGGCGAGTTCGCGCTGTTCCGGCGAGCACAGATAGGCCCAAACTGTATCATCGAGTTGCAGGTAGCGGCATCCCGCGTCGGCAAAGGCGTGGACCGCCTGACGATACGCATTGGCGAGATCGCTGAAGAACTCATCCAGATCCGGGTAGATCTGCCGGCTTATTCCGGCCCGCCCGCCGCGAAAATGCAGCACGCTCGGGGCCGGGATGGTCATCTTGGCTGTCGCTCGGGTGTGTTCCTTCAAAAAAGTGAAGTGCTCGATCATCGGGTGGCCGGAAAATCCGATCTTGCTTGCCACCCTGATGGCGCGCGGCTTGGTTTCGACTCCTCTGAACTGAATGCCGTGATCGGCGTCATAGCCTTCGACCCCGTCGAGACCCTCGAGAAAGTCGAAATGCCACCACGAGCGGCGAAATTCGCCGTCAGTGGCCAGCGCCAGACCAACCTCGGCCTGTTTGGCGATGACCTTGTCGATCTCGGTATCCTCGACCTTGGTCAATTGTTCAGCGGTAATCTCACCGCCGGCCTGCTTGGCGCGAGCCTCCTTGAGAGCGGGGGTGCGCAGCAGACTGCCGACGTGGTCGGCCCGAAACGGTGGCTTGTTTCTTTTCATTTCATCCTCTCCTCGGGTTATATGCCGTTCGATACCAGGTACGGTTCGCCCGCACCCTCGCGCCTCACGCGTTTGGCGGCCGCCCCGCAATCAGGAGCGATGCCTCACGCTCTTCTGAGGCCTGTGCTCCTTGTCACCAAACAGGTCCAAATCGCCAAACAGCAGACGGCAAAGCCGGTGCGTTCGTCAACCACAAACCAAATCGTCTGCGTTTGCTGCGCGTCCCGTGGGCGGCCTCCCACGACGGCAGCAGGAAAGCTGGTGTTTGACCGGACATGCTGTTACGGCCGAGCCGGAAGGGAGCGACGTCCCTCTGTCGGGGCCGCAACACCCAGATAGGTATCGAGTGTCGCTCGGTCGGCCTTGAGCGCGCTGCTGTCGGCTTCGTAAACCACCGTGCCGCGGTCGATGATCGCCACCCGATCGGTCACCGCCAGGACTTTCTGAGCATTCTGCTCGACCACAATGGCCGCTACCCGCTCCTCGCGGACAATGCGCCGCAGCGCTGCCAGCAATTCCTCGACAATGATCGGCGCGAGCCCTTCAAGGGGTTCGTCAAGCAGAAGGATCCGCGGATTGAGAACAAGCGCGCGTCCGACCGCAAGCATTTGTTGCTCGCCACCCGACAGCTGTGTCCCAAAATTGCGGCGCCGCTCGGAAAGTCGCGGAAAGAGTTGGTAGATCCGCTGCGTTGTCCAAGGTCCTGGGCGGGCGATCGCGGTCAGATTCTCCTCCACCGTCAGGGAACGGAAAATGTTGCGCTCCTGCGGCACCCAGCCGATACCGGCCAGCGCCCGCTGATCCGGTCGCAGCCCGGTAATGTCGCGACCGTCAAGCCGGATCCGACCGCCCATATGGTGCGTCACTCCGACCACCGAGTTGACCAGTGTGGTCTTGCCCACGCCATTGCGGCCGAGCAAGGCCAGCGCCTGGCCGTCACCCACGCGCAGTGAGATTCCGCACAGCACGACTGCCTCGCCGTAACCAGCGACGAGTTGCTCGACCTCGAGCACGTCACCCATCGGCCTCACCCAGATAGACCGCCCGCACGCGGGCATCACGAGATACTTCCGCCGGCGCACCCTCGACGAACAGCGCGCCGTTGACCATGACCGAGATTCGATCGGCAAAGCTGAAGACCAGATCCATGTCATGCTCGATGAGCAGGACTGTCACGTCCGCCGGCAGTGCCGCGATGGTGGCGAGAATTTCGTGACGTTCGGCTTCGGGGACGCCGGCTGCCGGCTCATCGAGGAGCAGCACCTTTGGCCGGCAGGCAATGGCGACCGCGATTTCGAGCAGCCGCTGCTTGCCGTAGGGCAGGATGGCCGTCCGTTCATGCATCACGTCGGTAAGGTGGAAGCGTTCGACCACTTCGACAATCTCCGGAATGAGCGGCGCCTTGCTGCCGACCAGACGCCACCAGTCGTAGCCCGACCCCAGCCGCTCGGAGACCGCAAGCCCGACCGTCTCCAGGGGGGTCAGATCGGCAAACAGCTGATTGATCTGGAAGGTGCGGACCAGTCCCAGCCGCACGCGGCGATAGGCGGAAAGACCGGTAATGTCGCGGCCATCGAGCAGGATGCGGCCGGAACTCGGCGGCATAATGCCAGTCAGAAGATTGATGAGCGTGGTCTTGCCGGCACCATTGGGTCCAATCAGAGCGTGGCGCGCACCGCGTTCGAGCCGCAACGACACGTTGCTGGTGGCTATGATGCCCCCGAACCGCTTTTCGAGGCCGAGCGTTTCCAGCGTGATGGCCATCGCTCAATGCCCCTCGAGAGACCGCTCGGGCGCGCCGGGGGCGGTCCCAGGCCCGATCCGGCCTGGCCATCGGATCTTCCTGATCCACTCGGCCAACCGACCGCGACCGAATAGAACGATTGCAACCAGCACCAGCCCGATCCAGAACTGCCAATACTGGGGGGTGAGATTGGCAAGCCAGTCCTGCATCAGCTTGAACACCAGCGCGCCCACCAACCCGCCATAGAGATAGCCGGTTCCGCCCAGGATCAGCACAAGCAGGCCGTCGGCCGAGCGCTCAAAATCCAGCACGGAGAGCGAGGCGAACTGAGTCGACTGCGTGAGCAGAGCCCCGGCCGCCCCCGCATAGGCGGCGGCCAGCGTGTAGACGGCGATCAACCGGCCATTGACCGAGATGCCGATGGCGGTGGCACGCAGCGGGTTGCCCTTAATGGCGCGCAATGACAGCCCAAACGGCGAATAGACAATACGGCGCGCCAGCAGAAACAAGGCGAACAGCACGCACAGGCTGTAGAGATAGGCCACGTGTCCGGTAATATCGAAAGTGAACAGACCGAGCAGGGGCGCGAACACTACGCCCTGCAGGCCATCGGCACCGCCGGTCAGCCAGTCCAGTTGGTTGGCGATTTCGCGCAGCACCAGAGCCACTCCCAGGGTGACCATCAGGCGCGTCAGGTCCGAGCCGCGCAGCACCAGAAAGCTGGTGACGAACCCGAAAAGTGCCGACGCAAGCGCCGAGACGATGAGCCCGGACAGCGGTTCGGCGATGATGCCGTATTTGGCGATCAGTCCGGCGAAATACGCCCCGAATCCAAAATAGGCGGCATGGCCGAGCGAAATGATCCCCGCGTAACCGAGAATCAGATCAAGCGAAAGCGCGAACAGCGCGAGAATCGCCACCTCGGTGAGGATCAGATGCTTAGTGGGTACGACAAATAGAGTGGCAACGGCACCGAGCCAGAATATCAGCTCAAGCGGCCGCCACCGCGCTCGGGCTGCGAGCGTGGCGGTGACTGCGGCCAGTCCCTGCATCATCAAGGTGGTTCAGGCCCTCCCAGCCGGCCGGGCGAACAGACCCTGCGGCCGCCAGATCAATACCAGGATCATGATGGTGTAAATGACGAAGGCGCCGAGCCTGGGGACATAGTACTTGCCGGCCACATCAGCAATGCCAAGTAAGATCGAAGCTAGGAACGGACCGGTGATGCTCGAAGTCCCGCCAACCGTCACCACGATCAGAAAGTAGATCATGAACTTGAGCGGGAAGGTCGGATCGAGACCGAGGATCTCAGCGCCAAGCGCACCGCCGAGCCCGGCGAGCCCCGAACCCACCGCGAAGGTAGTCGCGAATACCGCATCGACATTGATGCCAAGTCCGCGGGCGACACGCGGATCATCAACGGCCGCGCGGAGCCGGCTGCCAAATCGCGTCTGCGCCAGTACCAGTTGAAGCGCAAGCGACAAGAGACCACAGATGACGATGATCAACAGCCGATACTTTCCGATACCGACGCCGCCGACAATGAACTGACCTTGCAGCGCGTCCGGAAGACGGACGAAGACCTGCTGGGAGCCCATGACATAGTCAACGGCAGCGACCGACATAAAGACCAGGCCGATCGTGAACAGAACTTGGTCGAGATGACCTTTGGCATAGACATGGACGTACAGTGTGCGCTCCAGCAACGCACCGAGCATGGCGCTACCCACGAACGCCATCGGTAGAGCGGCGAAGAACGACCAGCCCAGGCGGTTTACCAGGATGACGGTGAGGTAGCCGCCCGCCATGGCAAAGGCCCCATGGGCGAGGTTGACGAAATTCATCAGACCCAGGGTGACGGCAAGCCCGCACGCCAAGACAAATAACAGCATGCCATACGCCAGCCCGTCGAACGCGATTGTCAGCATGCTCTCCCCATCGGCCTGACCACCCAAACCGCCCGCAGGCCGGACGTGGCTCCGGCACCCACGGGCGGAGTAGCATGTCGTTGCAAGCTAGGCGGGACCGGCCGCCGACCGGTTGTTTTCAGGATTTCTTTTCGGCCTTCACCGGATCCTTGACGGCGTTGAATGTCTCGAACTCGACATTATAGAGCTCACCATTCACCTTTTCGACCTTGCGGATATAGATATTCTGGACGATGTCACGGGTCTCCGGATCGATCGAGATCGGTCCGCGTGGGCTCTCCCAGCTCATCCCCTTCATGGCACTGATCAGGGCGTCCCCATCGGTCGATCCATTGGTCTTCTTCAAGGCCTCGTACATCAGGTGCATGCCGTCATAGCCGCTGACCGCCATAAAATTCGGGCGCAAGCCGTTGTTGGCCTTCTTGAACGCTTCAACGAAGTCCTTGTTGGTTTGGGAGGGATGCGCCGCCGAATAGAGATGCGCGGTGACGGTGCCGATGACGGCATCACCCATCCCGTTGAGCAGGTCGTCATCAGTGACGTCACCCGGACCGATGAGCCTGATGCCGGCCTTGTCGAGACCCCGCTCGACGAATTGCTTCACGAAGACACCACCCTGACCCGATGGCACGAACACAAACACGGCGTCCGGCGAGGCATCCCGCGCACGCTGAAGAAAGGGCGCGAAGTCCGGATTGGCAAGCGGGAAGCGGATGGTCTCGACGATCTGGCCTCCTGCCGCCGTGAAGCGTTGTTTAAACGAGGCCTCAGCATCGGCGCCCGGCGCATAATCCGATACCATGCTGACGACTTTCTTGATGCCGTTCTTGATGGCCCAATCGGCCATGGGCACCGTGGATTGCGCCAGCGTGAAGCTGGTCCGCACAATATAGGGCGACCGTTCGGTGATGATCGAGGTCCCGGCGGCGGTGACGATCTCGGGAATCTTGGCCTGGGTGGCGAGCGGTGCGGCGGCCAACGCCGAAGGCGTGATACCGAACCCGGCAATGAAATTCACCTTGTCATTGACGATCAGCTCCTGAGCAACCCGCTTGGTGTTGTCCGGTACGCTGGCGTCGTCTTTGACAACCAATTCGATAGTCTTGCCGGCGACGCTCGTCCCATTCTGCTGCAGGAAGAGCCGCACGGCGGCATCAATCTGCTTGCCGGTGGAGGCCTGCTGACCTGTCATCGGTAGTATGAAGCCGATTTTGACGGTGTCCTGAGCAAATGCGGCACTCGCGGCCAACATTGCGCCCGCGGCCACCACGATTTGTTTCATAAGTTGCAGCGCGAATGCGCTGGTCCGGTCCGTGCGTAACATCAGTACGCCTCCCTTGGTTACCGTTATAACTGCTATAACTGCTCGTCACCGCTCTTTTTCTTCGACTGCGATAAAGACAGCGAAGTTGGGTCTGCGTCAATCGCCCGGGGGCGGCATTCGCGCGCCATTTTCCGGCGAAGTGGTAGGCGGCAACGCTGGCGTGCCGCTATTTTGAGCGTCGGTTAAACATTAACCTGAACGCTGGCGCTCACCTCAATGATGTCAAGCACCGGACCGGGCTCCAAAGTTGGCGCCAGTCAGCGCCTCGAGATTTTTGTAATATATTTTCTCACGGTCCGACTGGTTGAGGTCCAGTGAATCGAGGATTCTGATTGTCTCGCGGATGTAGCCGGGACCCCTCTCCGGATCGAACGGACAATCGGAGGCGAAGATGACCTTGTCGATCGGGTAGAAGGCCAGGCCGCAGACGGTCGCCGCGTCCGCTCCAAAGACTGCCGTATCGGCGTAGAAATCGTTCTTGAAATAGTCGAGCGGCCGTTTCTTGAGACTGCGCCTTAGAGCGCCGTAATCCTCATCCGTGGTGCGCGCGCCCAACTGGTCCCAACCAGGGCCGATGCGGCCCTCGAGCATCGGCACAATGCCGCCGAGATGATGGACGATAATTTTCAGATTCGGATATTTGTCCATGATCTTGGAGAAGATCAGTCGGGCCATGAAGGCGGCCGTTTCATAGGACCATCCAAACGTCCACCAGATTTCGTAGAGTGAGCGATCCTCATCAACGTAATCGGGCAGATTGGCGCCGCGGATCGGATGGACCCATATCGGCTTGCGGACGCGGTCCATCGCCGCGAAGAATGGCTCGAACTGCGGGCGGTCGAGCGGCTTGCCGCCGACATTGGTATAGATTTGCACGCCAAGCGCGCCGAGATCATGGATGGCGCGTTCGCATTCCCTCACGCCGGCGTCGGCGGCGGTGAGCGGCACTTGGGCTACGAAGCCGGGGAATTGGTCGGGATGCCGCCGCACCAGTTCGGCGAGCCCGTCGTTACCCACGCGCGCCAGTTCCTCGACCTTGTCGGGCGGGAATAGTGACTCCAGCGAAGGCCCGGGCAGCGACAGGACCTGAACATAGTCGTCAAACTGGTCGACGATGCGGCGGCGCAGATCAAGGTCGTAGAGGCTCGGAACTTCGCGGATTCGCTTGCCGATATCCTTGAGATCGCCCGCCAGCTTGAGCATCTCGTCGAAATACGGCTTCGGCAGAAAGTGATTATAAGCGTCGACACGCATGGAATTCCCACACCCCCCTTGAGCATACGTTACTGTCGCAAAGTTGCCTGGGCCGGTTAGTTGTCACACCGTCCGCACCGGCGGCGGGCGGCGGCCGGAACAGTCTGCTCACATGTCGAAAAACACCGTTTCGCCATCGCCCTGGACGCGGATGTCAAACAGATAGATCGAGGCTTCGTCCGGCCCCGGCGGGATTCGGCGTCTGGCGATCAGGGTCGGCCGCCGTTCGGGCGGGACCAGCGCCAGAATGGGATCGGTGGCGTTGGCCACTTCATCGTCGAAGTAGAGGCGCGTATAGCAATGCCGGAGCATGCCGCGCGCAAACAGCGCGATCACGATATGGGGCGCTTGCTGGGCGCCATCGGGGCCCGGCACCGCGCCCGGCTTGATGGTGTCGAACGCAAAAGCCCCGTCGCGGTCGGTGCCGGCGCGACCAAAACCCCGAAAGGCGGCATTCGGCAACGCCCGCTGGTCGGCCGGATGGGCATAGCGCCCGCTGGCATCCGCCTGCCAGATCTCGATCATGGCATCGTCGATCGGCCGGCCGTCGCCGTCGATCACCCGCCCTTCGATGCGGATCCGCTCACCGGATGCATCCGGCGTGACCAAATTGTTGGTGTAGGTGTCCTTCCAGTCATATTGGCCGTGCGGGGTCAGCCCGAATGCGAAAAACGGTCCGACCGTCTGTGACGGGGTGATGGGTGACATGCCTTACTGCTCCATCGGCGTCTGATGGCGGCCGCGTAGGACAATGTCGAAGCGGAAGCACAGCGCCCAATCCGGGACGGTGTTGGCGAGATCAAATGAGGACACCATGCGCTGGCGGGCCGCCGCGTCACTCACCGAGTTGAAGATCGGATCGAAAGGAAACAGCGGATCACCCGGAAAATACATCTGAGTGACGAGGCGAGACAGGAATGATGAGCCGAACAGCGAGAAATGGATGTGGGCCGGCCGCCAGGCGTTGGCATGGTTGCTCCACGGATAGGCGCCGGGCCTGACGGTCACGAACCGGTAGTGACCGTCGCGGTCGGTCATCGTGCGCCCGGCTCCAGTGAAATTCGGATCGAGCGGTGCCGGATGCTGGTCGACGACGTGGATGTAGCGCCCACAGGCATTGGCCTGCCAAATCTCAACGAGGGTGCCGCCGACTGGCCGGCCATCCTCGTCAAGCACCCGCCCGTGCACGATGATCCGCTCGCCGAGCGGCTCGGCGGCGTGTTGCCGCGTCAGGTCAGCATCGCTGGATTGCACAGCGTCATGACCGAGGACCGGCCCGGTGATCTCGCTCAGTGTCGCCGGAACCACCACCAGCGGACGGCTGGGTGAGCGCTTGATCGTACTGCGATAGTCTGGATGGAGATGCGGCGGAAACACCGCCAGACTTTCGCGCGGATAGATCGGCGTCATTAGCGTCATGGGTCGCTCCTGAACGGGTCATAGCCTGAAGGATTGCAGCCAAGAAGGCGCGACACGACCGGCCTCACTGGCGTCCTGCGGGCTTCGATCGACCGGCCCGCGCTGATCACGACACGCGCTCGAGCGCCATTGCGGCCCCCTGCCCGACCCCGACGCACATGGTGGCGAGTGCCAGCCGACCACTGCCAGCCGTGAGTTGATGGGCGGCCGTCAGCGCGAGCCTTGCTCCCGACATGCCGAGCGGATGTCCGAGCGCAATCGCTCCGCCATGGGCGTTGACGTGCGGGGCGGCGTCCGGCAGACCCAGCTGCCGCAGACAGGCGAGCACCTGCGCGGCGAACGCCTCATTGAGTTCGATCACGTCGAAGCGACCGATGTTGAGGTTCAGTCGCTCCATCAGCTTGCGCGTCGCCGGGACCGGCCCGATCCCCATGATGCGTGGCGGAACACCAGCAGATGCGAGCCCGAGGATACGGGCGCGCGGCGTCAGGTCGAAACGCTGCATGGCCCGTTCCGAGGCGATGATCAGCGCGGCTGCGCCATCGTTGATTCCCGATGCATTGCCGGCCGTCACGGTGCCGCCCGCAAACAGCGCCTTGAGACCCGCCAGCCGCTCGGGCGTCGTATCCGGCCGCGGGTGCTCGTCGTGGTCGATGAAGGTCGACGCCCCTTTCCGGCCAGCAATCTCGACCCCGACAATCTCCTCGGCAAAAAAACCAGAGGCAAGCGCCGCTCCGGCGCGCTGCTGGGAGCGCCAAGCGAAGGCATCCTGATCGGCCCGGGTGACCTGAAACTCGGCCGCCACATTTTCGGCGGTCTCCGGCATCGAATCGACGCCGTATTGGGATTTCAGGAGGGGGTTGATGAAGCGCCACCCGATCGTGGTGTCAAACATCTCCGCGGTGCGCTGAAAGGGTTCCTGCGCCTTGCCCATCACGAAGGGGGCGCGGGTCATGGATTCGACCCCGCCGGCGATCGCGAGATCGATTTCGCCGGCCCGAATGGCGCGCGCCGCACAGCCGAGCGCCTCAAGTCCCGATGCACACAAGCGATTGACCGTAACGCCGCCGATCGAGCCCGGCAGGCCGGCTAACAGCAGTGCCATCCGCGCGACATTGCGATTGTCTTCGCCGGCTTGGTTGGCACAACCGAGGAACACCTCGTCCACCTGCCCCCAGTCGACTTTCGGGTGGCGCGCAACCAGAGCCC
>Ga0187783_10000247_pt1 | contig 40921 bp, 31 predicted proteins | sample 1015_SJ02_MP02_2_FD_132471 | JGI IMG/M metagenome (GOLD analysis project Ga0187783, IMG submission 132471) | Tropical peat soil microbial communities from peatlands in Department of Meta, Colombia - 1015_SJ02_MP02_20_MG | ecosystem: Environmental > Terrestrial > Soil > Wetlands > Peat | place... | reverse complement strand
TCTTGGTGGCGGGCACGTGTTTTGTGCTGCTGGGCTGTGTAGTCGAGCTGCCGTTTTATGGAATTATTCCCCGGACTACAGCGCTGCCTCCAGACGAGCGGGCGCTCGCACTTTGGTTGGGCAGCAATTTCTTTGCATTTTTCGCTCTGGCTTACCTGGGAAGCTTGCTCGCGCAGACGATCCGCAGAAAAGGCGTCGAACTGGACGAAAAAAGCGAAGAGCTGAAAGACCTGCAAGCGTTCAATCAAGACATTATCGAGTCGATGCGCGGCGGGCTGCTCACGACGGATCTGGAGGGGCGCATTCTTCTGATCAACCGGTCGGGAGCCGAAATGACAGGGCATGGGTTCGGTCTGCTGCGCGGGCAATTTGTTAAGGATGTTTTTCCCGGGTTTTGGCCGGTGGAAGTGAATGATGAGGGTACTCCCCTGGCGCTTCGCAAAGAGACGGAATTTCGTACTGCAACCGGGGCGGTGCGATTTCTCGGAATCTCCATTTCACCTTTGCGAACGGGGCAAAATGAAACGACGGGGTACGTGTTCAACTTTCAGGATTTAACGGAACTGAAGCGTCTGGAAAGGGAAGTGGAGACGAAAGAACGCATGGCCGCACTCGGTCGTTTGTCGGCAGGCATAGCACACGAGATTCGGCAGCCACTGACCGCCATGACAGGTGCACTGAAAGAATTGGCCCGCCTGGCACCACTCGAGGACGACGACAAAAAACTGGTGCAGATCGTGAGCCGCGAGTCACAGAGGCTGAACCAAATCATAACCGAATTCCTGGATTACTCGCGGGAGAAAACGTATGTCTTCGTGGAAGTGGACGTTGCCAGCCTCATCGATGAAACCCTGCTGCTAATCGAGCGTCACGCGAGTGCGGCAGGTAAATACCGAATCCTGCGGGAATTCGCGGCGCGAAATATCCGCGTGCGAGCGGACCGCGATGCGTTGAAGCAGGTGTTCTGGAATCTTTTCAACAATGCGTTTCGTGCGATGCCGGAGGGAGGAACTCTTTCCGTCGGATTGACCGCGGAGGGTGACCACGCTTGCGTCTCGATTCGCGACACTGGCTCCGGCCTCGATCCACGGCTGGCTTCACGCATGTTCGAACCTTTTCAGTCAGGTTTTGTCGGAGGAACCGGGCTCGGCCTGGCGATCGTGTATCGAATCGTGCAGGCACACGAAGGGTGCATTCGAGTGGAATCGGAGCAAGGTCGAGGCACGCAGTTTTTCGTTGAGTTTCCTTGCATTGCGCGTGCAGCCCGCGCCGCTCAAGCGAAGGCAAGCACCGAATTCGAGTCATTGCGGTTAGTGGGGAAAGGGTAAACGCCATGGCCCACATGTTGATTGTCGATGATCAAAAATCCATTTGCGAGGTGCTCGAGATCAGCTTTCGCAAAGAGGGTCACAAAGTTGAGGTGGCGACGAGTGGCGAAACGGCAAAGCGCCGACTGGCCTCGCAGATGTTCGACATCGTTGTTTCGGACATTTGTATGGGGGATATGGACGGCGTCGAACTGCTGCGCTATTGCCGAGAAATGTCACCCGAAACCACATTCATTCTGATCACCGGCGTTCCAACAATTGACACTGCGATCGATGCCGTGAACTTTGGCGCGGACCGATATGTCATCAAAGGCGACCGACTGTTGGACGAGCTGCGTCCGGCGATCCAGAGAGCGGCCGAAACCCTGGCACTGAAGAAAGAGACGGGGTACCTGCGTCGCGAACTTCGGCGGCTGACGGGGCTCGATCACATGATTGGGACCAGTCCTAAGATGCGCGCGATCTTCGAACTGATTGAGAATATCGCGCCGCAGCCGAGTCGCGTGCTCGTCACCGGTGAAAGCGGAACTGGAAAAGAGCTGGTAGCGCGGGCGATTCACGAAAACAGTGCTCGTGCGAAAAACCCTTTTATCACGATCAATTGCGGAGCCTTCCCCGAGACCTTGCTTGAGTCCGAGCTCTTCGGCTACGTAAAGGGAGCCTTCACCGGCGCGAACGAGAATCGGCGTGGCCTCTTTCACGCCGCTGACGGCGGCACGCTGTTCATGGACGAGATCGGAAACATGAGCATAACGATGCAGGTGAAGCTCTACCGCGTGCTGCAGGAAGGAAAGGTGCGACCGATCGGAAGCACGGAAGAATCCGACGTGGACGTGCGTGTCATCGCAGCGACAAACAAAGACCTGGAAAAGGAAATTGCGGAGGGTAGATTTCGGGAGGATTTGTATTACCGCCTCAGTGTGATTCCGATTCATCTGCCTCCCCTGCGCGAGCGGCGTGAGGACATACCGCTGCTGGCGAGAGAATTTCTCGGGCGCCTGGCGAAATCCATGTCGAAAAAAATCGAGGGAATTGAGCCGGAGGCGATGCGGCGTCTGGAGGTGTACGACTGGCCCGGCAATGTTCGAGAACTAGAGAATACGATCGAACGGGCAGTTGCGCTCGAGAACCGCGATCGCATTTCCGTCGATGCGCTGCCGGATCGAATACGCGCCTATTTCCAGAGTTCGGTCGCAGCTCCCATGGGCGTTGCGAATGGCAACGGGAATGGGAACGGTGTCAGAATTCCGGCGGAAGGATTGAATCTCGAGCAGTACATTCAACAGACTGAGCGATCCTATCTTTTGGCTGCGCTCGAGCGCTCCGGCGGTGTGCGCACTCGGGCGGCGGACTTGTTGCAGATGTCCTACAGGTCGTTCCGGCACTACGCCAAAAAGTACGATATCTGAAGATCGAGTTGAAAATCAGACTTCTTCGTTTGTTTGGGGAGCTGTGCTGTTTTCCTCGTCACGGACTTGTCTCGTATTTGTGGAGCGTCAGATAACCTGCGCTGACTTGCCGGATTCAAAACGAAAGTACGAGTCTACTTTTTGGCCACGCCAGTTTCAGGCGTTCGGCGCGCAGCCATGAACGCGATGCGATAATTGCTTCTGTTATCGCCGTCGGCCCGACTGCAACTTAATGGTGATTTCTTCAAAAAATGTGATCAGGAGCACAGTCACATTGCTTCTGATCGTCTGCGTGGGCGTTTTTGCGATGTTGCCCAAGCTTTATAACGGCGCATTCGTGACTTCTACTTTTGCGTTCGCGATTGCGAGCTTCCTGATATTTCATTTCCGGATTCGACCCTACTGGCGTGAGATTTTGTTTGTGATTGTCGGCGGCCTAGTTTTCGTGGCAATCGATGTGGGAGTTCTTGGCTATCCCGCAAAATTCATGGCGATTCTTTCGCTGTTGGGCCTGGCCAGCTTTTTGACGATGGCGATTGAAGCAGTTTGGGCGGCGCCGAAAGAGCGGACTCCTCTGCTATGTGTGATTGTGCCGGCACTGCTTTTTATCGTGACGGGATTCGTAATTCCATCCGCCCTAGCCTGGACAATCAAATTTCGGCCGCGAACCTTTGACCTTTACCTCTTGTCATTTGATTGCAGCTTGCGTGTGCAGCCGAGCTTTGTGGTTGGGCAAGCTTTTGCGAGATGGCCGTGGCTGCTTTCGAGCGGCCTGGTCTTTTATTTTTCGATCGCCATCCCTTTGGCCGTTGTCTACGTTGGCCGGCTAGTTCGTTTCGGAAGCCGGGCGTTTTCTGCGATGCTTGCGTTCCTTATCGCGTCACCGATCGGAATATTGTTCTACGTCTTGTTCCCGGCTTGTGGGCCACGATACTTGGCACGGGGCGATTTTCCATGGCATCCATTGCCGATCTCGATGGTCCCAAGGCTCTTGTTAGAACCCGTGGGCATCGACGGGCCTCGAAACGCGATGCCGTCGCTGCACCTAGCTTGCGTCTTGCTCGCCTGGTGGTATTCGCGGGGACTCTCGTGGTGGGAGCGCGCGATTGCGTTCATGTTTGTCGCGTTCACGGTGTTGGCGACGCTCGGCCTCGGCGAGCATTGGCTGGCAGATCTGATTGTGGCGTTTCCGTTCGCACTGTTCATTCAGGCGATTAGCGACTATTCGAAGTCATGGGCAAGTCGAGAGCGCCTCACTGCCGCTGGCTTCGGGTTAGGCGCGGTTCTGGCGTGGCTCGCGGCTCTTAGGTACGGAGCGAGGTTCTTCTGGACCTCGCCGGTGGTTCCGTGGGCGCTTGCAGTAGGGACAATCATTTTGGTGAGCATTCGACAAAGGAAACTAGACAGAACAGAAAATGACGCTGCCAGCCGAAGCGAAGAGAATGAGCGTGTTTCTGTTACGAGTTCTCAAATGATCAGCTCAGTACGATAGAGTGGCGCGGGCGAAAGTACGAAATGGAAGTCCTTCAACAAGCGGCCGAGAGCATAAGAACTGAGAGCGCATCCGTTCGCGCTGGAACCAACGGCAGCGTGCTCGCCCGGATCGTTGCTAGCGCGTTCGCGATGATGATCGCGCCCTATTTGGGAATTCGAGCCATGGCCGCCATCGTTGACCCGGATATCTGGTGGCACATCCGGACCGGCGACTGGATCGTGCAGCACCGTGCTGTTCCGCACTTTGCGATTTTCTCGCAATATTCTGACCGGGCTTGGGTAGCCTACAGCTGGATCTTTGAAGTGGCGATGTCTGCCGTTCATCATCTAGCGGGTCTTCCTGCACTGCCTGCTGCGCTAATCTGCATTCAAGTACTGGTTTCAGCCGTCCTGCTAATGACTATCGAACGGGTCGGGCCGAATTTCTGGGTGTCGTGGTGCATCGCCGTTGCGACGATCTACGCCATTTACGGTATTCCGCTGCGTCCGATGGCGTTGACTTTCGTCTTCTTCGCTCTGGAGCTGTACTTCATTCTTGAAGCGGACCGCACAGTGAATGACAGGTTGTTATTGTGGATAGCCCCGCTTTTTGCGCTGTGGGCCAATACACACATTCAGTTTGTGTACGGGCTTTTTATATTGGCTTTGTATGTTGCAACACGCTTGATTGCCGTCGGTGCGCCGAAGTGGTTCGGCTCGAGCCCAGTTCGAGCGTTTCCATCTTTGCCTATGCTCGCGCTTTTTCTTGCGGTGCTCGCCGCTTGTATTGGGCCGTACGGGTTCGCACCCTACAGAGTGGCGCTCGATCTCGCCGTGCATCCGGTCCAAAATCAAGGAGTCATAGAAATGGCGGCCATGGATTTTCGGCGGCCAGAGCACTATGTGCGTGTACTCCTGCTTATCGCAGCCGCATTCGCCTTGGGCCGATCAAGGCGCCGCGAGTTGTTTCGACCGCTCCTACTCGGCGCAACCGCTGTCGTTTCGTTTCACTTCACGCGCGATGCTTGGTTCGTATGCACTGCAGCCGCCCTCGTGCTTGCGGAATCCCTACGAGTGGAATCAAAGAGAGAAGACGGGCGAGACTCGGGAGGACAAAACAAGATTCGATATGGGCTAGGGGCTGCACTTGCGCTGGTGGCTTCGTTTGCGATTGCGAGCCGCCATGGTCTGATGGACTCACGAAACCTAATGGCGAACATGGATCGCGTCTACCCGATCCGGGCGACGGAATTCATCAGAGACGCGGGTTTGAAGGGACCGATGTACAACAGCTTTAACTGGGGCGGGTTTTTGATTTTTAACTTACCTAGCCAGCCCGTCTCCGTCGATCCCCGGGTAAACATTTACGGCGATGCTCTAATTCAACGCTCCTTCAACACTGCGAATGGGGTGGACTGGCGAACGGATCCCGTTCTTGATCGCGCAAACTTTATGCTGCTCGAGCATTGGGCTCCACTCGCGGCGTCCCTGGCCAGCGATCCGCGCTATCGACTCGCGTACGAGGACCAGTTGTCGGCCGTATTCGTTCGAGATCTGCGGTGAGGACACTGTCGCATTGGTTCAAGAGCTCTGGGTTCTTGAACTTCCTCGGCCCGAAGGCGTTTCAAAATAGTCATTCACATCTTGGGAGCTGGGTCATAGGCGAGACTCACGCCAGACTCCCGCCTGTGCTACAAGATTCGGATTAGATGGCAACTGCTATTCCGGGACATCGACAGGCGAGATTTCGGCTGTTTGGGTCAGTGCGCAATGCCAAAAATTGTCAACCTATCGCTGGCGGATGCCCAGGAACAGATTAGAGAGGCATCGAGTCGCCGCCTGGAGGCTCTCAAGCTATTGAACATGCGTAGGATGCGGGGTTTGTGCCCGGAAAGTAAACTATTCAGTCTGCGCTGGCATCCACGTTGCGGTATATGCCGGCGTACCCCGCCAGGGTATTAGAACACGAGTTTAGGAGACGAACCTCCCAGGAGAAGAGAATGATTAAGAAGAAACAGAAGGGTTTTTCGTTAATCGAATTGCTTATCGTCGTGGCGATTATTCTCATCATCGCGGCGATCGCAATTCCCAACCTGATCCGTTCGAAGATGGCTGCGAACGAGGCATCAGCAGTCGGTTCAGTCCGCACGCTCAATACGGCGGCAATTACGTACAACTCGACCTACGGCAACGGCTTCCCGGAGAACCTTGCAATTCTGGGTGGGACCGGAACCGTTAGCTGCACCAACGCACAGTTGATCGACACGGTTCTGGCGAGCGGAACAAAGAGCGGTTACAAGTTTTCGCTCTTGGGCAGCGCGACTCAGCTCACCAGCGTATCGAGCTCTTGCTCGGGCGGATACGGATACATGGAAGGCTATCTGACGACGGCCGTTCCCCAGTCTGTCGGCACGACGGGCCAGCGCGCTTTCTGCTCTGACCCGAGCGGTGTGATCCGCTTCAATACGAGCGGCACAGCGACGGTTACTACTGGGTACGCCTGCTCGACGAACGACAATCCTTTGCAGTAAAGGTCAGATTGCAAGCGAAATGGGGAGGAGGAAATGGCTCCTCCCCGTTCGCTTCTAATCGTGTGGAGCGTAGAGATCATGCGGTCGCTGGCAAACAAAACCTCCAACGCAAGCAGATCGAACGCCGACCGCGGTTTTTCCCTTGTTGAGCTTTTGATAGTGGTGGCAATCATCTTGATTATTGCGGCGATTGCCATACCCAATATGCTGCAATCGAAATTGGCAGCCAATGAGGCCTCTGCTGTCTCGAGTCTTCGAACCATCACCTCGATGACGGTTGTTTACAACGAGACGTATTCGAACGGCTATTCACCAGATCTTCCGACGCTCGGCGGTCCACCTACCGGAACCCCAAGCTGCAACCAAGCTCAAATGCTCGACCCGGTGCTATCTTCCTCGCCATTTCAGAAAAGCGGATATCAGTTTGCATATACTGGAACCCAAGGCACGGTAACAAGTCCCTCAGGTTGCGGTACCCCGGGCTTTAACGGGTTCTTGGCGACAGCGGCTCCCATAACCGAGTCAATCACTGGAATTAGAAGCTTTTGCAGTACCGAGCCGGGGGAAATCAACGTCGACAATACGGGCAATACACCTTCGTCGGAAGCTGCTTGTGAAGCCTTGGTTCCTCTGTCGAGCGACTAGCAGACTCGCGCCTCTCACAAACTTCGCCGGAATCACTTCTTCGCCTTATTGTGAGCAAATGTAACCCAGTTGGCCTGTGCGCACGGGCACGGAGATGGCTTAATGCTTTCGGCGCTGAAGCGCGTTGAGACCCTCAGCGGCCTGCGTGAAACCTGGGTTTATAGCCAACGCATTCTGGTACGCACCAGCCGCTGATTGCAGATCGCCCTTTTCCTCAAGCACTTTACCGAGCCAGAAGTATGTGCCCGCAGTCGGCATCAGCAGTGTCGCTCGTTCGATATCCTGCTGGGCGGCATCGAGCTCGTGTTGGCGATATTCAATCATGGCGCGATTGAGGTAGCCGTAGTCGTAGGTCGGATCGGAACTAATCGCCGCCGTGAATTGGGAAAGTGCCTCCGGCAGTTGATTCCGTTTCAAGAAAACGGTCCCTAAGTTATTGTGAGCCTGTGCTGCTTGTGTCCCGTTCCAACTATATTTGATGGCGAGTTGGTACTGCTGCTGAGCCTCCTCAAGCCTCTGGGCATTTTCGAGCAAAATTCCGTAGTTGTAATGCGCGGTTGGCAACTCTGGAGTTAGTTCCGTGGCCGCGCGGTAGTGGTCCATAGCCAAGTCTGGGCGACCAACCTCACGTTCAAGCGCAATACCCAAATTGTTTTCGGCGTATCCATTGTTAGCTGTGACCGCGATTGCGCGCGAGAAGACGGTGTAACTGTTGCGCCAGTAGCCAATTTGTACTCGCGAAACCCAAGCGTACGAGCACAGGATGACAAGCGCTGTCACGGCCAGTGCTAAGCGCGGCACAGCAATCTTGTCAGCGCATTCTGCGACAAGCCAGACAACCGCGACGAAAAGACCGACGAATGAGACGTACGCCCACCGGTCGGCAATAGATTGCGGACCGGTTTGAACGATCCCGATAACAGGGACCAGGGTTCCCAAAAACCACAACCAGCCGGTCAACAGGTAGCGGCGTCCTCGCCAGTGCCAAACAGCCGCCGTGAGAATCACCAACAGAGAACCAGCAGTCAAGCACTTCCAAACAGGTAATCCATAGCGCGGGAATGGGTAAATAATTGCGAGGTGAGAGGGCCAGGCGCCTTTTAGGATGTATGCGATGTAGGACCACGACGCGTTCTCGAGACGCAGCCATAAAGGCACATTGCCGTTGTAGGCGTTGAGCGCACCTCCCCTGTGGCCGGCGTAGATGGCCATACCGGTGTCCGCAAGAGAGATGAGCAACAATGGAACCTTCTCGATGGTGAGCTTAACCCAGCGCTTTCCGTCGGCCGCGGAGCCACCCACGCGCTCGAGCGGCCAATAGTCAACCAGGAGAAGAGCAAACGGCAGTGTAACCATCATGGATTTCGTAAGTAGGCTTAGAGCGAACAAGAGCGCGACTACGAGATAGCGTCCGGCACCGCGTTTCCGCGCATACCAGCCGTACGCAAGTAAGGCGAGGAAGAGAAAGCAAGTCGAGAGAACGGATTTGCGCTCGGTGGCCCATGCGACGGCTTCAACATTCAAAGGTAAGACAGCGAACAGAGCCGCGACGGTGGCGCTTCGAAGTAGGAATCCTGTGGCCTTATCCAGAAGCAAGAAGAGCAGTAGCACGTTAAGTGTGTGGAGCAGAAGATTTACAAGGTGAAAGCCGAAGGGCCCGGGGCCAAACAGCTGGATCGTAGCCATCAGCGATAGCCAGGTGAGAGGATGCCAATTGCCCTGAGAGGTAGTCGTGAATGCCCAAGCCAGGTTGTCCCAGGAGAGACCACGGAGAACGTGTGGATTCTGGCTGATATAGTCGAAGTCGTCGTAGTTTATGAATCCGTTGTGCAATGAGGGTAGGTACACCAGCATTGTGAGCGCCGCGAGAATGAAAGCGAGTAGCAAGGCCAATTCTCTGCGGGAAAATGCGTTCGACACTGAGGCGTGGGAAGGCTCCGTTTCTAGAGCCTCTGCCACTGGTTCGGTAGCCGTCGTTTGAGGAAGCATGGCGGCGAGAGAGTCACCTGGAATGTTCTCAGATGCAAAGAGCCATTCTCTGTGATTTTCGAGGCTGATCACCTTAATAGTTATGCGCGAATGCCCTTGATTTCGGGTTCGGGCCATTTCCGCATGATTGCCAGATCACCCGGCCGTGGTCAGCGCTTGCGGATAGAGATGAATGCGAACATGGCCAAATAATCCATTTGCGGCTCCAGAAATCCTTCAACACGCTTCCAAAGCCCGTGGCTGAACCCCGGCATCAAACTGCGAACCGAAACCCCGCCTGATAGAAGATAGCGAAACGGCAGACAAGGTTGGATCTTTTCGATTGCCAGTTCTGGAAATTCCGTCTCGAACTTTTCGCGATCTCTCGAGAGAACGATCCATGGAATGGCGCCATTCGCACCTGAAAGTGGGCCCGTGCTCGAAAACGACCAACCCTCGGCGTCAGGCTCGAATGGCTCATGGTGCAAGTGCGTATAGACGAAGCGAGACCAGGGAGTCACCCAGGGTTCGATCATCAGAATCCGACCGCCGCCTCGAAGGCAACGACGAGCCTCGGCAAGAAATCGCTGCACCTCGGGGACATGGTGCATCACATCCGTGAGTACGATGGCGCGAAGCGAGCTGGCGCCGAAGGGCAGTCGGCGTGCGTCCGCCACGAGCTTCACGTTCGTGCAATAGAAAGTTTCCGAGGTGACTAGACGGGGTATGAATTCATGGCAGTATCCAGCCCCTGACCCTAATTCAAGAACAGGGCCCTCAACTAGGGGTAGCTCCTGTGCAAGTCTACTGTACCATTCGTCGTATAAGGCTTTGAGGAAGGGCTTGGACGAAATGATTTCCCGCCGGACTTCGGTCGTGGCGGGATCGTCCAGCTCCAGTCCGGCGGCTCGTGGATCGGCCAAAAGGCGGCGAAGAAAAGTGGCGGGCAATCTACCTCCTGGTGCTTTCAGCAGCGCGATGCCGCACCCACTACGACGGCTCAAACTTTGCTTTCTCGCTACAAATCGACGGCATTGCGGCAGTGGCCGCAAAAATCCATCCTACAATAGCTGGAGGACGACGGTGTTTTTCGCGAACCCGTGATGACACAAACGCTATTAGAGTCACCAGCGGTGAACACTACCAACGAGGCCTTCGCGGCCTACGAGACGAAGCGTCGACGTTACTGGGACGAGTTCGCCCAATCGCTAGACGGTTGGCAATGGATTCGCGGTTACTATCGAGATTGCCTGGCGCATGTTTATGGCACGCTGATTCCTCCACAGATGCGGATTCTCGAGTTGGGATGCGGGCAAGGGGATCTTTTGGCGTCTCTGCGGCCCAGCCGGGGAGTTGGGGTCGATTTCTCCAGTCGCATGTTGGATCGGGCGCGCCAACGACATCCTCAACTTGAATTCATCGAAGCGGACGTGCACGAAGTCCTTCCCAATGAAAAGTTCGACTACATCCTGCTCTCGGACCTGGTAAACGACCTCTACGATGTGCAGCAGGTGGTAGATCTGCTCCATCGCTGCGCCTTGCCGTCGACGCGAGTGATCTTGAACGCCTACAGCCGGCTTTGGCAGGGCCCACGACGACTTGCGGAGATGATCGGATTGGCGAAACCGCAACGGGAGCAGAACTGGCTGACGAGAGAAGACCTCGCCAATCTGTTGTATCTTTCCGGATTTGAAACAATTCGCGCTTCCTCCGAAATCATGTGGCCAGTGCGAACGCCCGGATGGGACACGCTTTGCAACCGCTATCTTGTCAAACTCGGTCTTTTCAATTGGCTCGCTATTACGAATTTTCTAGTAGCCCGGCCCATGCCGAAGAGATCGGTGGGTCCTGAGCCACTAGTGAGCGTAATCGTGCCGGCGCGCAATGAGGCCGGAAACATTCGCCGCATCTTCGAGGAAACGCCGGAAATGGGCGGCGGGACCGAACTGGTCATCGTTGAAGGGCATTCACGCGACAGCACGTATGAAACGATCGAGAAGGAGGCGCGTCGCTGGCCAAATCGGCGGGTTCAGTTACTTCGGCAAGCAGGTAAGGGAAAGGGCGATGCCGTGCGCCTTGGCTTCTCGAAAGCTTCCGGGGAAGTTTTGATGATTCTAGATGCCGACCTTACCGTTCCCCCAGAGGACTTGCCTCGGTTTTACGAAGTCTGGCGAAGTGGCAAGGGAGAATTCGTCAACGGAGTGCGCCTGGTTTATCCCATGCAGGATCAGGCAATGCGCTTCTTTAATTTCTTGGGAAACAAATTTTTCAGTCTGGCTTTCACTTGGCTGTTGGGGCAAAGTGTGAAGGACACTTTGTGCGGCACAAAAGTCTTGGGCAAGGAACAGTACGAGACCATCGCGCAGAATCGCGCGTATTTTGGTGATTTTGATCCATTTGGTGATTTCGATTTGCTTTTTGGCGCCGCTAAGTACAGCTTGAAAATCGTCGACCTACCGGTGCGATATCGGGAACGAACCTACGGTTCAACGAATATCCAGCGCTGGGCGCATGGCTGGCTGCTGCTGCGTATGGTCGTGCAGGCAATGCAAAGGATCAAGTTCGTATGAAGTCCCCTAGCCCTCAAGGAAGTGAAAACCGGCGGCCTCGCGCGCTGATCACCGGAATAACTGGTCAGGATGGGTCATACCTTGCAGAATTTCTGCTCGGCCGCGGATATGAAGTACACGGAATCGTCCGCCGCGCTTCGACGTTCAACACCGAACGCCTCGATTCGGTTTACGCTGACCCACATGAACGAGGAGTTCGGCTGGCACTTCACTACGGCGATATCACGGATGGGGCTGCCCTGCGACGGACGCTGGAACGTGCGGGGCCGGATGAGATCTATAACCTAGCGGCCCAGTCCCACGTGCGTGTCAGCTTCGATCAGGCGGAATACACCGCAGATGCAGATGCGACGGGTGCGTTGCGGCTGTTCGAAGCCGTTCGCGACTATGCGGCTATTGGTAATACTGTGCGCGTGTATCAGGCAAGCTCTTCTGAAATGTTTGGCGCTGCACCACCTCCGCAAAACGAGAAGACGCCTTTTTATCCACGCAGCCCATATGGCGTCAGCAAAGTGGCGGCGCATTGGTACGCGATCAATTATCGCGAGGCTTACGGGCTCCACATTTCGAACGGGATTCTGTTCAATCATGAATCTCCGCGGCGCGGCGAGACGTTTGTAACTCGCAAAATCACGCGCGCGCTTGCACGCATCAAATCGGGTTTGCAGGAGACGCTCTATCTTGGCAACCTCGAAGCTCGCCGCGACTGGGGGTATGCCGGCGATTACGTAGAAGCGATGTGGCTGATGATGCAGCAGCCAAAGCCCGACGATTACGTCATCGCTACCGGCGAATCGCACTCGGTCCGTGAGTTTTTGGAGTTGGCGGCGGACTACTGCGGCGTGGATTGGCAAAAATATGTCAAGAAGGACTCGCGCTATTTCCGCCCGACTGAAGTCGACTCTCTTTGCGGGGACCCTGCCAAGGCACGGACGGTGCTGGGCTGGGCGCCCAAGGTGAGCTTCTCCGAGCTCGTGCGGATGATGGTTGACCATGACCTAGAGCTCGCTCAACAGGAGCAGACGCTCACTAACGCCGGGCATGAAGTGGCGCACCGCGGCGCTTCGCAACGATAGCTCAGGCAAATCTTATGGACCAAAGCAGCCGGATTTTTGTCGCCGGACATCTCGGGCTGGTAGGATCGGCAATTCACGGCAAGCTCGCGTCTGCGGGCTATTCAAACCTGATCCTGCGCACGCGGCCGGAGTTGGATCTCGCCAGCCAATCAGCAGTGAATCAGTTCTTCGCCGCCGAGCGCCCGGAGTATGTTTTTCTTGCTGCCGCCAAAGTAGGTGGCATTCTCGCGAATTCTACTTATCCTGCCGATTTCATCCGCGAGAATCTATTGGTACAGACTAATGTGATCGACGCCGCGTATCGAAACGGCGCGCGCAAGCTTGTTTTTCTTGGCTCTTCGTGCGTGTATCCAAAGTTCGCGCCCCAGCCGATTACCGAGGATGCGCTTCTTTCTTCCGCGCTTGAACCTACCAACGAAGCCTATGCGGTCGCGAAAATCGCGGGCATAAAAACGGTTCAGGCATATCGCCGCCAGTATGGATTTCACGCCATCAGTTTGATGCCCACAAATCTTTATGGGCCCCGCGACAACTTTGATCTCGAGTCGTCGCACGTTATCCCGGCGCTTCTCCGGAAATTTCACGAAGCCGTGCAGACAAACGCCTCCGAAATGAAGATTTGGGGGACTGGGAACGTGCGTCGCGAGTTCATGCACGTCGACGACTTTGCGGACGCGGCCCTTTTTCTGATGTCGAATTACGACGCCGACGAAATTATCAACGTCGGCACCGGAGAGGACGTGACGATTCGCGAATTGGCCGAATTAATTCGCGAAGTCACCGGTTATCGTGGGCGGTTGACCTTCGACCATTCGAAGCCTGACGGGACTCCCCGCAAGCTGTTGGACGTCTCGCGGCTGCGAGCGTTGGGCTGGCGTGCTCGTGTTTCGTTGCAGAGCGGATTGAAAAGTACGTATGAGTGGTTTGTGAGTAGCGAACAGCACCGGCTCGCGAGCACGCGTTAGGGGAATAATTATCGGAGTGAGCTGCGCCGAATTGCTTCAAGCCGCGCTTGCGTGTCGCCCAGAGCCGGTACGAGACGCAATACTGCTTCATAACTGTCCGCCGCGGACTCCAGATGACCTGCATCTTGTTCCGCGCGTCCTGCCCAATAATACATCTGCGGACTCGGCGTTAATTTGGCGGCGCTGGCAAAATCCAGCGCGGCTGCGTCAAAGCGGCGCTGCTGATACTCCACGCGCCCTCGGTTGAATACGTACAAGGCCTTGCTCGGGTCAGCCTCGATTGCTTTGTCAAATTCCGACAATGCTTCAACGGGTCGATTCAGGTCGAGCAGTAAAGCGCCCAAGTTGTTGTGCGCCTGAGCGCCCTCGAATGAATCTTTCTCGTGATCGAGCGTTTGCCTGTATTCACTCATGGCTTCGGCCAACCGATTCTGTGACTGCAACAGCACCGCGTAGTTGTAGTGCGCGGTCGACCATGCGGGCGCGAATTGCGCGGCGGCGCCATATTCGCGCACGGCATCGCCCAATCGATTCTGTGACTGCAATAGCACCGCGTAGTTGTAGTGCGCCGTCGCCCAGTGCGGCGCATATTGCGCTGCAGCTGCGTAATGCGGAAATGCAACGTCCGGCCGCTTCAAGTCGTACTCGAGAGCTAAGCCAAGCGCATTCTCGGCATATGCATTTCGGGTCGTGACTGCTGTGGCATGCGAAAAAACCGTATAACTGTCGCGCCAGTAGCCGATCTGAAGGTACGAGACATAAGCGTAGGCGCAGATAATGGCGACGCTCGTAGCCGCAAGCGCTGAGTGAGAGAGCCGAATCGCGGCCGCACAATCAGCTATCAGCCACACCAACATGACGAACAGCCCAAGAAACGAAACGTAAGCCCACCGATCGGCCATTGCCTGCGGTCCAGACTGAACGATACCGTTGATGGGCATCAGAGTTCCCAGAAACCAAAGCCATCCCGCGAGCAGATAACGCTTCTCCCGCCAATGCCACACGGCTGCTGTGACAGCAACCAGGAAGATGGCGGCGGCGATGATTTTCGACCATGACAGTGAATGCCCCGGATGCGGATACAAGATGGCGAGATGAGTCGGCCAGATCCCTTTCACGACGTACATCAGGTACGAGAAAACCGCATTATTCACTCGAACGCCGAGCGGGAACGAACCTAAGGGTGTGATCGCAGCTGAGCGATGACCTGCATACACTGCCGCGGCGGTGTCCGCAACCGCGACCAATAACAGGGGAATCTTCTCTGCTGCAAGCTTGAACCAGCGCTTCCCGCTGCCAGCTCCAATGCCGGCTCGCTGCAATGGCCAGTAATCGACGAGGAGCAAGGCAAACGGCAGCGTCACCATCATCGACTTGACGAGCAGGCTCAGCACGAAGCACAAGACCACTAGGAGGTATCGCGCGACACCAGGCTTGCGCGTGTACCATCCATAAGCGATCAGCGCGAGAAAAAGGAACGCCGTGGAAAGCACAGACTTGCGTTCTGCGGCCCAGGCAACGGCTTCGACGTTCAGTGGCAGTACGGCGAAAAGCGCAGCCACCGTGGCGCTTCGGAGGATGTACCCTGTTGCTTTGCGAAGCAGATAAAAGAGAAGCAGGACGTTCAGCGCATGGAATATGAGATTCACCAAATGAAATCCGAGAGGCTCGGGGCCAAAGACGTTCACTGTGGCCATCAGCGAGAGCCAGGTCAAAGGGTGCCAGTTTCCTTGGGAGACTGTGATAAACGCCCAGACAGTGTTGTTCCACGACAGCCCTTGAAGAACGCGGGCGTTCTGAGAGATGTAGCCCGGGTCATCGAAATTGACGAAGCCGTTGTGCAGTGATGGCAGATATAGAGCAACCGTGGCGGCCCCGAGCAGGAACATCAAAAGTCTCACGCCGCGCGCCGAATGATCTAGCTCCTCGGTCGCGTCTTTGGCTGCTTCAACCGCCATTGTTTCGAGGAGAATACTCATTGGATTGGCGAAGTGTGGAAGGCCAGATGTTATTTACTGGCTACATCCATGGTCGCAAAGCCGGAAGTATGGTTAAAGATCCTGCACGGTTTCCGTTGCGAAACAGTCATTTTGGTCATATGCGGCTAGCGGGAGATTTGTTTTTAAACCAACTTATGGTGCCGCTGGTAAGATGCTAACGAATGCGCTCGTTTTTCCTGGTAGCTGCTGTTTTGCTGACATCTGCGAGGATTCCAGCCTCGAACGTAGAGGCTGTGGTTCATGGACTCGAAGCTCGGTATAAGAGCGCCAAGACACTGAAGGCGGTCTTCTTCGAGAGCTATAGCGACGGTCATGGTGGCACATCGGCTGAATCAGGCACGGTCTATTTCTCGCGTCCTGGGCGCATGCGCTGGGATTATGAGTCGCCCGAAGAGAAATTGTTCCTAGTCGACGGAACCAACGTCTGGCTATATGTTCCGGCGGACCGTACCGCCAGCCGCGCCAAAATGAAAGAAAGCTCCGACTGGCGAACCCCGCTTGCGCTCCTCGTGGGCAAGGCGGATCTCACCAAACTCTGTCGCGAGCTTCAAATTGTCCGCATGCCAAGCGAAAACGGTGACTCAGGCCAGCAGAGTGATTCCGCCGGGACTGCCTTGCGCTGCATCCCGCGAGATGCACCGACAGGGGACACAAGCCAGCAGGTTCTGATCGAAATCAATCCGCAAGACTATCTGGCTCGGGTTGTCATTCACGACGAGGGAGGAATTACGACTGAATTTCGCTTCGGCAACTGGCAAGAGAATGTGCCGCTTCCGGAGTCCATGTTCCACTTTGAGCCGCCTCCGGGTGTCAGTATCGTCGACGAAGAGTCGTTGCTCGGTGAAATCCGGCAAAAACAATAGGGTGCGCCGCTTTTCTTGGCGAGTGGTAAGTCCCCTAATTGCAGCGACTTATGGAGCAGTACTGGAATCCACAGGCACTCTTTTGCAACGCTTGTGTGCTGGACTCCGCAACCGCATCCGTGTAGTATCTGCTTTCTCAAACCAGCCGAAATTCAAGAGAAAGGCTTTCAATGATCGAGGAGCTAAAGACGCCGCAGTATCGCGGAGTTCTGTGCCGTTCGTGCCACCAACCCATTCCGCTGCCCACAATCGTGAATAATTTAGAGGCAGAGCGTAAGCACGAAGAGTTCCGGGGCGCGCTTGTGTTCACTTTGCGTTGCAGGTCCTGCGATAAGGAGCAGCCGTACCGGGCCAGCGAAATCGTAGAATTCAGCGGAGCCCCGAAATCTCGGCACACGCGCAGACCCCGCAACCGGATGATCAGCCCAGGGTCAGACGCGCTCTCTCACGCCGCTAACGCCTGAGTTTTTACCACGGCTGTGGACGTTGGAACGCAGCTAGACTGCCCCCCAGTATGATTCCTCGTACGTCGCGTCGCACACGGAAACTGCACGTAGCGTCGTTAGCTCTCTTTGTCGCGGCCATCTTGGGGCCGTTTTCGGCGTCCCATTGGTTGCTCCGCCCGCAGCCCGCAATGTCGGCTGATGAACTTCAGATCGGCAACCGCATCCATGAGCTTCGCGACCTGCCCGACAGTGCAAGGGCCCGCGCCACAAAAGAACTCGCACTCCAGATTCGGGCGCTGCCGGCGACAGACAACAAGGTTCGCTTGGCCAACGATCTCGCCAATCTCTCGACCGAAGGTGATTTCGGCCATGACACGGTCCAAGAGGTGACGACAACACTCGCTGATGCGCTGGGTGAGCGTCCTATTCCCGCCAAGAACGGCCAGCCGGCCGCTCCCTACATGGAGCTCGCCGAACTCGTGGACTTCGAGCATGTCACTGCGTCGCTCGATGATCTGCAGTTCCTCGAAGCAAAAGCCAAGACCGAAGCAAACGACAGGCTCCGCGAAAAAGCGAATTTCACGCTGACTGATCTGCATGGAAATTCATGGACCCTGAAAAATCTCCGCGGGAAAATCGTGCTCGTGAACTTCTGGGCCACCTGGTGCCCGCCCTGCAGGAAGGAAATGCCTGATCTCGAGGCGCTCTATAACCGTTTCAAGGATCGAGGTTTTGTCGTCCTGGCGATTTCAGACGAGGACGCGAGCAAGGTGGCGCCGTTTATTGCAGAACACGGTATCATGTACCCGATCCTGCTGGATCCCGGACGAAAAGTGAACACGCTGTTCCAAATTGATGGGATACCCAAGAGCTTTGTCTACGATCGCAGCAGTAAGCTTGTCGCGCAGTCGATGGACATGCGCACCCAAAAGCAGTTTCTCGCCATGCTGGCGCAAGCCGGGCTTAACTAGGCATTGGCTCTGACTGAGGATCTGCAAGCTGCCGTGAATCACGGCAGAGCAAAAACAATAAGTCCCTGGTCATTGCCCTTACCTGTGCCTCCGGCTGCCATGATCGCGACGTATTGCTTTCCATTCTTGCCTTGGTAAGTCATCGGTACTGCACTCGCCGTGTAGGCGAGCTTGGTTGACCACAATTCCTTTCCAGTTTTTGAATCAAAGGCGCGAAAACGGTTGTCGCTGGTCGCCCCGATGAAGACCAGCCCTCCCGCTGTCGCGATGGGGCCCGCGAAAGCGCCCGGCCGGCCTGTATTCTGTTTTCCTTCCGGCAAATCCTCCGTGATGCCGAGAGGCACGCGCCACGCAATGTCGCCCGTGTTCACGTTAACTGCGACGAGCTCCTCCCAAGGCGGTTTCTGGCATGGCCAGTTGCCAAGGACCTTGCCATTCGAATCCTTTGCCGGCGCGGTAAAGAGTGCCAGCTCGCCAGGCAATCCCGGCTTCATCCCACGATGGTATTGAAGCGCAGCGCCTCCGTCTGGCGCACCGTATTTCTCGTTTTTCTCGATCCAGCCAAGAGAACCCTGGTCCTGCGTGTTGACGAAAACATAGCCCAGCTTCAGGTCAGAAGCCGTCCCGCCCCAGTTCGCTCCGCCCGTCGCGCCGGGAAACACGAGCGAAACCTTGAGCGGCGCCCCGTCGGGCTGAAAAAGCCAAGGCGTGAACTGACCGTCGTTATAGAAACCACCGTTGCGCGTCCAGAGATCCTCGCATGCCTGTGCATGCTCTGGAGTTGTATCGGCGGCGGTAACCATATCGTCGTGAGCGAAACTTACACGCGCGAGTGGCGGCGGTTTCACAGGAAACGGCTGCGTAGGCGAGTACTGCTCGGTGGGCACATCGCCTTTCGGGACGGGCCGCTCCTCTACGCCGAACACCGGCTTACCGTTCGCACGATCGAGGATGAACATGTACGCCGACTTGCCCATCTGCACGACCGCTGGGATCGTCTGGCCGTCTTTCTGTATATCGATCAGCGCGGGTTCGGGCGGGAGGTCGAAATCCCACAGCTCATGATGAACGGTCTGGAAATACCACTTGAGCTTGCCCGTTTTCACATCGACTGCGACGAGCGTATTCGAGAAGAGATTGTCACCGGGCCGGTCCCCGCCGTAATAATTCGCGGCCGGCCCGCCGACGGGCATGTAGACGATACCGCGTTTCTCATCGACGCTCATCGTGATCGACCACACGTTGGTGCCGCCGCGTCCTTTCCAGCTATCGTCGCCCCAGGTGTTGTTGCCCACCTCGCCCGGATGTGGAATTGTGTGGAATGTCCACAGCCTCTTACCTGTGCGCGCGTCGAACGCGCGTGAATCTCCGCGAATTCCCGCCGCAACCTCGTCCTGCGGATGGAGATTCTGTTCGCCGGGCCCGTAAACGTTGGCCCCGATCACGATGATGTTCTTGTAGATCGTCGGCACTTCCGCGAATGGCACGTCCAATGTTACTTCGCCACCAGTTCCAAAGCCCGGATCAAGCTTTCCCGTCCGCGCATCGAGAGCAACCAGGTTGTGCAGGTTGGTGAAGAAAAGACGCGGCCCGATGTGGCCGTCACCCGGCCAATAGGCCAACCCACGTGACGAAATCAGCCCCGCCCCGGGCTTGAATCGCCAAATCTCCTCGCCCGTTTCGGGCTTCAACGCCACGACGCGATCGCCTGCGGCGAGATACATCACATCGTCTACGACGATGGGGGTCACTTCGTTGAATGCACCGGCCGACGGCGTGCCGCCGTTTGGCCGCACCCGATAGCTCCACGCAACAGCCAACTGCGATACATTGTCGGCATTAATCTGTGCTAGCGGCGAATAGCGCGTTGATCCGAGATCGCGGTTGTACATCGGCCAGTCCGCCGCGCCCTGCGCGTCCGCCTTTGGCGCAGTCGATGCGGCGAGCAAAATACCAATCAGCGCAGCCATGACCACGCGTATGAATGTGAGACGCATTAACACATTTCTCCTTTAATGCTTCGGCTTCGCTTAGACGGAGCGGGACGGTGAACGGTTCCGTGCCACGCGACAAGGTGGGGAGTATATATCAGCGGCGAGTGCCAGATTGCTGCGATTTCGCCTCGCCTAATGTCAAAAATTCGAACACTGTGATGCACAGTTGCGAACTGTGGGTATTCCTACTCTTCGTCTTGGCCCTGCGCCTTCGCCAGCCGCTCGATCACGGACATGTCCTCTAGCGTAGTGGTATCTCCCGATATACCGCCTTTGTGAGCGACCTCACGCAACAATCTGCGCATGATCTTTCCGCTTCGCGTTTTCGGCAAGACATCGCAGAAGCGCACGTCCGCGGGCCGCGCGATCGTGCCGATCGTGACCGACACATGTTCCATAAGTTTCGTACGGAGCTCGCGGTTCGGCGTCTGTCCTGAACGAAGTGTCACAAAACAGACTATGGCCTCGCCCTTAACTTCGTCGGGCCGCGCCACTACCGCCGCTTCGGCCACGGTCGGATGGCTCACCAGCGCGCTTTCAATTTCCATAGAGCTCAGCCGGTGGCCGGCGACCTTGATGACGTCGTCGACACGCCCGAGCACCCAGATGTAGCCGTCCTTGTCGCATTGCGCCGCATCTCCCGCGAAGTACATTCCCGGAATGCGGCTCCAGTATTCGCGCTTGTACCGATCGTCGTCGCCGAAGATCGTTCGCAGCATCGAGGGCCACGGCTTCTGGATCGTCAGGTAGCCTGTCTCTCCCGGCTTCACCGGCTCACCCTTCAAATCCACTACGCGGGCGGCGATTCCGGGCAGCGGAAGCGTCGCGGAACCCGGTTTTGCTGGTGTCGCGCCGGGCAGGGGCGAGATCATGATCGCGCCCGTTTCGGTCTGCCACCACGTGTCGACAATTGGACATCGGGCTTTGCCGATCGTTTCGTAATACCACTTCCAGGCCGCCGGATTAATTGGTTCGCCCACCGAGCCAATTAGCCGCAGGCTCGTCAAATCGTGCGGCTTCACCCATTCGTTTCCCCATGCCATGAATGCTCGAATTGCAGTCGGCGACGTGTAGAAGATCGAAATCTTGTACCGGTCGATGATTTGCCAAAAGCGGTCCTTCTTCGGGTGATCGGGCGCGCCTTCGTACATTACGATCGTCGCGCCGTTCGACAGCGGCCCATACACAATGTAAGTGTGGCCGGTAACCCAGCCAATGTCTGCAGAGCACCAGTAGATGTCCTCGTCTCGAAGGTCGAACACTAATCGCGCCGTCCATGTCGCTTGCAGTAGGTAGCCGCCCGACGTGTGCAAGACTCCCTTCGGTTTCCCGGTAGTGCCGCTCGTGTACAAAATGTAGAGCGGCTGCTCGGAATCAAACGGAGCCGCCAGGCACTCCTTCGACGCGGTCTTCTCCAGATCGTGCCACCAGAGATCGCGTCCATCCTGCCATGCCACGTCAGCGCTGGTGCGCTTCACCACAATCGACTTCTCGATAGTCGGGCAGCTTTGCAGCGCGGTGTCGGCGGTGTCTTTCAGCGGAACGATTTTCCCCCGGCGAAAACCACCGTCGGCAGTGATGAGAATCTTGGCTTTCGCGTCGCCGATGCGATCGGTTAGCGCCGTCGCGCTGAATCCGCCGAATACAACCGAATGCAACGCGCCGATTCTCGCGCACGCCAGCATTGCAATCGGCAGCTCCGGAATCATTGGCAAATAAATCGTGACGCAGTCGCCCGTCTTCACTCCCAGTGACTTGAGGGCGTTCGCGAATCGGCAAACGCGCTCATGAAGCTGCTCGTACGTGAACTGCGTGCGAGTCCCGTCTTCTGCTTCCCAGTACAGCGCGACCTTTTGGGCTTTTTTGGCGAGATGCCGATCGACGCAGTTGTGCGAAACATTTAGCTTCCCGCCGACAAACCACTTCGCGTGCGGAGGGTTCCACTCCAGCGTGCGCTTCGGCTGTTCAAACCAGTCGAGCAGCTTCGCTTGTTCACTCCAAAATCCGTCCGGATCGCGGTCGGCCCACTCATAGAGCTTTCGATACTCATCGAGCGATTTCACATGGGCACGTTCGCTGAATTTCGTCGGCGGCGGAACAGGCTTTTCGTCGAGAACATGCGGATCGAACTCTTGCATTGCTCCTCCTGGTGGGTTGAAGAGCCCGCACCGTCGGCGCACAACACGGCCCGGCTGCATCTTCGCCTCTTAGCGTCTCCTTACGTTATTGAACGTCAGGGATTTGGTCAATAAGCCCGCACCTAATAGACGGACCGGGCCGGATTACCAGAAACAAAAGTCCACCTGTCGGGTTCGACCAAAGACTGCGTTCGCCCAGCGCGGCCCGCAAGTACGAAAATGCGACGCTGGTTCGTCTCAATGATAAGAGACACCCGCCGGGCGATAACAGCGCGTCTAGTTCCGTGTACAGTATAGGAAAATAACGGAGATAATACGCAGATGCAGGGAACCATTCTCCAGCTCGCTGGGAATACTAAATGACAGCTGGGGCAGGCCGTCCAACGAGTGAGATGACCAAAGCCGCAGAATTGACAGACGAGGGTCTGCTCCGGTGCGTAATCGCCGGCGACGAGGATGCGTTTACGCTTCTCTATCGCCGTCGGCACCCGGCAATCTATCGCTTCGCGCTGCACATCACCGGAAATCCATCAGTCGCCGAGGACGTCACGCAAGAGGTCTTCATGACGCTGATTCGCGACACGAAGAGGTTCGATCCGGCACGCGGCACGCTCGGCGGCTTTCTTTTCGGCATCGCGCGCAATCATTTGCGCAAGCGTTGGGAACAGGATCGCAGGCTCGTGCCTCTCGGGGACGATTCGGAGAGTTCGGGAGAGCTCGGTGCGAACGGCGCGGAATCCGTACGCGCGGTTCTTGGCAATGGCAGCGGCAACGGGCACGGCCGAGCCCTTCCGACGCCGCGCGATGAATTTGCCGCACTCGAAACTGTCACGCGCGTTCGCCAGGCGATTTCTACATTGCCTGGAAACTATCGCGAGGTTGTGGTGCTCTGCGAACTCGAAGAGATGAGCTATGAAGAAGCGGCTTCGGCGCTCGGCTGCCCCGTGGGCACCGTACGCTCGCGGCTGCACCGGGCTCGGGCCATCCTGATTGAAAAATTGCGCGACGCTCCGGTGCGTCGCGTTTCGGCGGTGGGCGAATGAACGAGAAAACGAGAAACGAAGCGAACGGAGAAAGTTCGATGGACTGTGCGCGATTCGAAGAAATCGTCCATGATCTTGATCGACTGGACGCCTGCGCGCCGGATCTGCGTGAACGAGCGCTGACACACGCCGAATCGTGCGGTCATTGCGCGGAGTTGATGACCCAGTCCGAATCGCTCGATTTCGCGCTGCGCGCGCTGGCCGCCCAGCATTTCGAAAGCCATGCACCGGCGCGACTCGAGACCGCCTTGATTCAGGATTTCCGTCGTCGCAAGGAAACGGCCGCACGAAGGGCAACGCACCGTTACACGGCCCTGCTGGCAGCTGCGGCAGCTCTACTTCTGCTGCTCTCGGGCTCAGTCTACGAGCGTTGGCGCGCAGCGCACCGCGCGACTGCGCCGGTTGTGTCGAACCAATTGCAAGCCCCCGCCTTCACGGGTACGGCGGCAAAGGGAATTGCGGCGCAGACAAGTCAAGGCACTCTAAACGCGCGACAATCTGCTGCGTCTAACGAATACGCCAACAACTCGGAAGATGCAGCCGCATTCGTCACACTGCCGTATGCCGACGATCCGGCAGTCGCCGAGAATGGAGCCGTTATTCGCGTCGTGCTTACGCCCTCGGCGCTCGCGTCCCTTGGACTGCCGGTCACGGGTATTGACAGCGGTGAATCCGTGCCAGCCGATCTCCTGGTCAGCGAGGATGGCACGCCACAGGCGGTCCGTTTCGTCTCACAGGCGAGCATGAATTAGCTGGTGCGTGAAGGAGTCAAGGAATGAAAAAGCCCATGCCCACAAAAATGCCTTTCATTGCTGCGGCAGTGAGCGCCGTGTTGTTGATCGGCGCCCTGCGAGCGCAAGAAGTGATTTATCACAGGGTCGGTCCGGGTCCGATGATGGGCGACGAAATCGGATTCATCGCAATCGAAGGAGGACTGGGCGGCGGGAAAACCGTGACGGGTGCGCCTTTCAGCGCGACCATATCGACTCAAACGATCCAGGTGCTCGCCGACGGCAACCGCATCGTCCGCAGCACGACCGGAACCTTCGCGCGCGATGCCCAGGGCCGCACGCGTCGCGACATCACGCTGCCAGCTATCGGCCCGTGGGCCACTTCAGGGCAGGCTCCCCCGCACGCTATCGACATCAACGACCCGGTGGCCGGCACGCAATACATTCTCGAACCCAACCGAAAAATCGCTCACCAGCTAAAAGAGCGGCCCCGCAAGGACCACAAGCACGGTGAGAATGGACGCGAACGTCCGGACATGCTAGGACTAGGTCCGGATGCCGCGAACAGCGAAGTCGCGACCACATCGCTCGGAACCCAAGCGATAAACGGCGTGCAGGCCACCGGCACTCGTTACACGCGCGTGATTCCCGCCGGCCAGATAGGCAACGAAAAGCCGATCCATATCGTCACCGAAAGCTGGTATTCGCCGGATTTACAGCTGGTTGTCATGACGAAGCGCACCGATCCCGTTCGCGGCGACAGTGTATTTCAATTGACGAACATTCAGCGCCAACCGCCCAGTCCGACGCTCTTCCAGGTTCCATCGGACTACACGATCAAGCAAGGCGGTCCAGTAACGATTCGCGCTCGCGGTGGGTACAGACTGCAGCCCGGACCAGAAGGCGGACCGGAGGCAATGCCCGCGCCGCCTCCAACGCCCCCAGACAATTGATTGCCTCTGAAGGCCACGGTGCTTGCGGGCGGAGTCCAAATCACGCGCCGCCGGCAGGCGCCTTTCCTTTCGATCGACAGCCAGGGACCGGCCTAGCCGTCTCATCGTTCACGCGTTACGATACCGTTGCGCATTGGAGAGAAAACCGTGGACGTTCACAAGTGGGAATCACAGCTTCGCGCCGAAGGCTTCTCGCATACTTTCGTCTGGCAGGACGGTCCGAGCGCCTTCTATGCCGAGCACACGCACGCCGGTCTCACGGCGCATATCGTCCTGGAAGGGGAGATGACGCTCACGATGAACGGCAAATCCAAGACGTATGGCGTCGGCGAGCGCTGCGATGTTCCCGCCGGTGCGGTGCACACCGCGCAAATGGGCCCGCAAGGTTGCCGCTATCTCATCGGCGAAAAGTAGATTCGGCTGCGCGCTAGGATGGATTCGCGAGAGCGCGGTTGAGCAGCTCCACCACGTGCAGTACTTCCTGTCTCGTTCCTTGCATCGCAACTCCTGCGCGCAGTTGCAAAATACAGCCAGGGTTCGCGGTGACAATCGCCTGTGCCTTCGTTTCGGCTACGCATTCCATCTTCAACGCAAGCAATTCGAGAGACGCTTTCGTCTCGGTCACGTTGTAGATGCCCGCCGACCCACAACATTGGTCCGCAAGCGCCATCTCGACAAGTTCCACTCCGGGCACCGCGCGAATCAATTGGCGTGGCGCCTCGCGTATCTTCTGTCCGTGGGCGAGATGACACGAATCCTGATAGGTCACGCGGAGGGGCACTTCACGCATGGGTGAATTCAGCCCAAGCTCCCTAAGAAATTCCGTCACGTCGCGCACCTTGCCCGCAAATTTGGCTGCTTGTTCATAGGCTCGCATGCTTGCGGGATCGTTCGCGTCGAATAGACGCGTGTACTCCTTCAGCGTTGAGCCGCAACCCGCTGCGTTCGTGACAATCGCATCAAAATCATCGGCATCGATTGCTCCCAAATTCCTCAACGCCAGCTCGCGGGCCACGTCCCGTACGCCGGCATGCGCGGGCAACGCACCACAGCAAAGCTGCCCCGCGGGTACGACCACCTCGCATCCATTGGCCTGCAATACCCGAATCGTGGCGCGATTCAGTTCGCTGAACGTCACCTGCGCGACGCAGCCTGCGAATAGCGCCACTCGCGCGCGTTGCGGCCGGCGCGCTGGAAACGCCGTACCAAGCTCGCTAAAGAAAAATTGCGAATCGATTTTCGGCAGCAGCCGTTCACGATCCTGCAAACCGAGCAAGCGCAAAGCCCCCGCGCCTCGCGCCAGCGTTGCGAGCCCCGAACGCTGATACCAGCGCACAAATCGCGCCGCCGCGGCGATCCGATGAGGGGAGGGAAGCAGCCTCCGGAAGACGAAGTTGCGTACGACGCGCGAAATAAATGGCCGTCGATAGTTCTGTTCGATCTGGGCCCGCGCCAGCTCCACCAGATTCCCGTACTCGACGCCAGATGGGCACGCCGTCTCGCACGCCCGACAGTCCAGGCAGCGATCGATGTGCGCCACGAACGCGTCGCTCAGCGGAAGCCGTCCCTGATCGACTAGCGCCATCTGCCGAATTCGCCCGCGCGGGGAGTCCGCTTCCTCGTGCCATAGCCGGTAGGTCGGACAATGGTTCAGGCACAGCCCGCAGTGGACGCATCGCGAGTAATCCGCGTACTCGGGCTTGTCCTGCGCGCTGAAGCCGCTCCGCGCCTGCGGAGACTCTTCTTGCGCACTGTCGGCCACAGAAAAATTCCTGGCCATCCTTCTAGCTTCCCCCAACGAATCGCCCTGGCGCGAAAATTCCGTGTGGATCGAACACAGCTTTCAATTTTTTCATCTGCTCGAAATCGTCGCGCGCTTGTCCCCATATTTTGAGCGATGCCTTCCACTCTTCAGGGCACCAGGGGATTGACGCATTTCCGCCGAGCCGCTCGCATTCGCGAAGAATCGTTTCCGTCGCTTCGACCACGCGTCGCAAATTTTCCTGATCGAGAGTGGTCGGCAGCAGCGCGACGTAAGCCACGCCCAATCCTCGCACCATTGCGGCCCACTGAATTCCGCTTGCCTCTGCTGTATTCGCAATCGCGGCCAACATTTCCCGCACGCGCGCGGGGAGTACGCTCACCTTCACAATCGTCGTCGATGGCGAGCTTTGAAGCGCAATCGGAACAAACTCCCGTATCAGCCCTGCGAACAGCGCATACTGATTTTCCCAGATACTAGCGCTTACCGCGCCAGCCTCGTCGGCCATCTGCCGAAACTCGCGTTCGCATCGAGCCAGCGCTTTCGCACCGCCGGCACAACTGCTTACAAAGATCCACTTTTTGTCTGAAACTAGATCGCGCGGTAAGTTTCCGGGTTCGATTCGCACGGCAATCTCGCTGCTGAGCAGCTCCGCCGCGCCCGGACTAAGAATTTCCATCGTCACAGGCCGCAACACCGATCCCGCCAAGCGCCGTCGAATCTCGAGCGCCTGCTCAGCCGTATCGCAGCATGCCACGAACGCGCGCATCTCGGCGAGCGTCGGAAACGTGCGAAGGTTGATCTTTGCAATCACTCCTAACGTCCCAGACGCGCCGATCATCAGCTTGTGCAAATCGTATCCCGCAACATTCTTCACCACGCGCCCGCCGCTCTTCGCGATCGCACCGTCGCCCGTCACGAACTCCATCCCCAGCACGTAATCACGCACGGTCCCGTAGAATTGACGCAGCGGTGAGTCCACGCCCGACGCAATTGTCCCTCCTACAGTTGTGCGATTCCAAAATGGCACGGTCAGCGGAAGGAACTGCCGATGCTCCGCAAGCACGTCCGCAAGCTTCGCCAGCCTGACTCCCGGTTCCACGCTCAGCGTCAAATCGCCAGGATCGTACGCGAGAATGTGGTCGAGGCTCGTCATATCGACGGCCACGTCGTACTGCCGTGGTGGACCGCCCATCGCAAGTTTCGTCCGTGCACCGCACGGCACAATCGCGAGTTTTTCGCTCGCTGCGAATTTTACGATGTCGGCGACCTCACGGCCCGATTCGGGTCGCGCAATACACGCGGGCAACAAATCGCCGATCGCGTACTCCGTAAGCTGCGCGGGATCGCTGACCACATTTGTCGCGCGGGAAATTTCATTCAGGCGGAAAACACTCGAAACATGGGCTACTTTCGACTCGCTCATACCGTAGCGTCACCTAAGGGCGTCATCCCTGGTGCCGGCCGCACATGAATCTCACCGCAGCCTTTTGCTGTCGGCAACACCTTCTCGGGGTTGAGCAAGCCATTCGGGTTGAAAATATTACGCACGCGCCGCATCAGCTCGAGGTCAGTTTCGCTGAAGAGCAGAGGCATCAGCCGGTCCTTCTCCATCCCAACTCCGTGCTCGCCGGTAATCGAGCCGCCTGCCTGAATGCACCACTCGATGATTTCATCCGCGGCCGCAACCGCGTTTCGAAATTGGCGCTGGGACCGCGCGTCGAATGGAATAATCGGGTGCAAGTTTCCGTCACCCGCATGAAAGATATTGCCAATCTCGAATCCGTATTTCCGTCCGATTTCGCTGATGCGCTGCAGGGTCGGCGGTAGCTTCGTGCGCGGGATCACGCCATCCTGGGTGTAGTACGTAGGCGAGATCCTGCCCACCGCGCCAAAAGCATTTTTGCGCCCCTTCCAGAGCAACTCGCGCTCGCGCGCATCGCGTGCCACGCGCACTTCCCGCGCGTGGTGCAGTTGGCACACTTCGGCTACTTCAGCGGCGTGCGCCTCCGCCTCTTCCCGCAAGCCATCTACGTCGATAAGCAGCACTGCCACACAGTCAACCGGGAAGCCGGCATGAACGTACGCCTCGACCGCTCGAATCGTCCAGCCGTCCATCATCTCGCACGCAGCCGCCGTGATGCCGCGTGCCGTGATCTCAACCACAGTTTCCGTTGCGTCGTCCACCGAATCGAAAACAGCGAGCAGTGTCTTCGTCACTTCAGGCAATCGCGCCAGCTTCACGGTAATTTCCGTCACGAGCCCGAACGTGCCCTCCGAGCCAACGAAAAGGCCCGTCAAATCGTAACCAATCGGATCGAGAGACGAGTTGCCAATACGAATCAGTTCGCCGCTGGGCAGCACGATTTCAAGAGCGAGCACGTGGTTCGTGGTCACGCCGTAAGCAAGCGTATGTGGCCCGCCCGAATTTTCCGAAACGTTTCCGCCGATCGTGCATGCCTTCTGGCTCGAAGGATCGGGCGCAAAATGGAGTCCCGTATGCGCTACCGCAACGCTGAGATCGGAATTCACCACGCCCGGTTGCACACGTGCGCGCTGATTTTCCGCGTCGACCTCAAGAATTCGGTTCATTTTCGAGAAAACCGTGACAACTCCGCCGATCCTAGCGATGGCACCGCCTGAAAGGCCCGTTCCCGCCCCGCGGCCGACAAGTGGTATCTCGTACCGGTTCGCCAGTTGCACGATCCCAATTACATCCCGCGTGCTGCGAGGGAACACGACATAGTTCGGCTTACCCGTCTCCACCGAGCCGTCGTACTCGTAGAGCTGCAGATCGTCCGGCTTGTGTAGAACGCCGTTCGGTCCGAGCAGTTTTTTCAAGTCGCGCAGCAGTGCTTTGTTCATTGTTGCGGCAGCATGCTTCTCGCCTTTTTCCGTCACTATAGTCGGCCGCGTCGGCGGAGGTCAACGGCGCGTGGTCTGGCATTCTAGCTGGCAGCTCTGAGAACAACTTCCGCCCTCTCGCCCTTGATTTGAATGGTTACGCCGAGCGGCTTCGACACGTCGGCCAGACGTTCAAGTATGTAGCGAGCCCGGGCGCCAGTCGCCGGTGAAGGCAACCCGCGTGTGTCAAGGAACTGGTTGTTGGTGTATTCGCTGTGAACGTCCGGCTGTCCTTCGCCGATGTTATTCAACACGATCGGTTGAAACGCGATTGATCGCAGCTGCCGTCCCTGAAACTGCACATAGGCGACGACGCTCTCCCAGCTCATCGGCTCATCGATATAAGTGAGCACCGGCGGCACGTTGTAAATGAAGTTCCCCAGGTCGTAGAAAATGGGCCGGCCGCGGTAGATCTCGACTCCGTGCAGCAGAGGCGCGCCGTGCATCACCACAATATCCGCGCCCGCATCGACTTCCTCATGTGTCCACTTCTTTAGCCAGTCGTTTGGAGCCAGCCTTTCGGCCATTCCTTCACTGAATAAGCTAGAGAACGAATGATTTCCGAAAACGTGGTTGTGCTGGTAGACGATCACGAGATCCGCGTGCCTGCGGGCTTCGCGAATGCTTTGAAGAATTCGCTGCGAATCTTCACTATTGGGTGTATTAATTGGCGCACCGGCCAAATCTTCGGTCGCCTCATTTTGTTTGCTGCCTGCTTCTACGCGAAGTTCATTCACGCCCGGTCGATCTGCCGTGGCGTTGCCCCCAGGAGTGATTAGACCGGATGCGCCTGCGATCAGCGCAACCGTGCCCTTCGGCGTGTGCAAATAAGCGGGCGCCGCAGCCTCGGCCACATTCTTGCCGATTCCGGCGTGAATCATCTTGCGTTCGTCTGCCTCTCGGATCGTGTTTTGGATCCCGGTGACTTTCAAGTCGAACGCGTGATTGCTGGATAGCGACAGCAGGTTAAAACCGAAAGTCTTCAGTGCATCGAGCGCTTCGGGAGGTGTAAGAAATCCCCTGCCTTCGCGGACAGTCTGGCCCTTTTCGGCGACGGTGGATTCCAGGTTCGTAAATATAACCTCACCCTTCAGCAAACTTTGAATCACGGGCACCTCTGCCGGTGCCGTCGCTCGGATGTCGGAGCGAATCATCGATTGCCCGGCTAAAGTTATGGTGATCTCGCTTGATTGTGGCTGCGCACCCGTAAACGTCACGCACAAGATTGCAAACACAACCGCGAACCGGGTCGGCTTGAAAAGCATCGATTGGATCCTGAACGGTAGCGTCATGTTTGCTCTCACGTGTTCGTTGAAATCGGAAATTCGCAACCGGCGTGAGTTCCGCATTATCCGCTCCGCTTGGTGTATCCTATCTGGCCTGTTCGAATCTGTTTTTGCAAGAGGTGAGCGTTGGCCAAGCCGAACGTTCTCGCGACGCGTCCGCTTTTTCCGGATGCGCGCGCCATTCTTGAAAAGAGCTTCGACGTCGACTACTGGATGCCGGCCGAACGGATTCCGCGCGCTGAGCTGCTCAAGCGCGTCGCTGACAAAGACGCGCTGGTGTGTCTGCTCACCGAAAAAGTTGACGAAGAATTGCTCGCTGCCGCACCTAAGCTGCGCGTCGCTTCGACGGTTTCCGTCGGCCATGACAACATTGATGTGCCTGCCTGCACGCGCCGCAAGGTTTTCGCCACGAACACGCCGGGGGTGCTTGACGAGACGACGGCTGATTTTGCGTGGACACTGCTGATGGCCATCGCGCGAAGGCTCGTCGAAGGCGACGCCTGGGTGCGCTCTGGCACATGGCCCGGATGGGACCTTGACCAGTTGGTTGGAGGCGATGTTCACGGAAAAACGCTCGGCATCGTCGGCTTCGGAAGAATCGGCCGCCGCGTCGCGCGCCGCTCGCTGGGCTTCGAAATGCCCATCCTCTATACCGATCAACTGCGGTCACCCATCGAAGTCGAGCGCGAATTGAACGTGAAATACGTCGACATGGGCCAACTGTTGCGGGAGTCGGATTTCATTTCGCTCCATGTTCCATTGCTCCCTGAAACTCGCCACCTGATCTCGGAAGCTGCGTTTAGGAAAATGAAGCCCACCGCTTACCTGATCAACACTTCGCGCGGTCCCGTGGTAAACGAGGCTGCACTCGCGGCCGCACTTGAAGCGAAGAAAATTGCTGGAGCAGCCCTCGACGTCTACGAGCACGAGCCGAAGGTGCACCCTGCGCTGCTTGGCCGCAAGGACGTGATCCTGGCTCCGCACATTGCCAGCGCCACGATTGACACACGGACGAAAATGGCCGTCATGGCCGCGACCAATGCGGTAGCAGTCCTCGAGGGCCGGCGGCCACCGAATGCGCTGAACGGAGACGAGCTAGGTCTCTAGGTCCACGGAGGAACGAATGGCTCTTGTCACGCGCAACCACCCCAAGCTGACGCTCGAAGGTGCGCGTGCCGTTCTGGGCGCGGCCGAAAAACGCGCGCAGGAAATCCGCGTCCCGATGAACATCGCCGTAGTCGATGACGGCTCGCATCTGCTCGCGTTTGCGCGGATGGACGGCGCCAAGCTCGCTTCGATTCGCGTCGCGCTGGTGAAAGCGCAGGCCGCCGCATCGAGACGCGCGCCCACCGGACCAGCGATGGCCGGCGACCAGGTGAATCTTCCTGTTGCGATCGGGCTCGCGCTCGCGGGCCCGTCCGAACAAACGCCCATTCGTGGCGGAATTCCTCTGGTGGTCGACGGAGAAGTGATCGGCGCAATCGGCGTCAGCGCGGGAACCGAAGACCAGGATACCGAAGTCGCTCGCGCCGGCGCAGCCGCAATCGAAAAAGCGTGAAGCAGATCGCCGAACGCGTTTTCCGCGAGATTCTCGCGGCGATCGATATTCCCGCAACCTTTGAGAACAAGCTTCTCCGTAACGGCCCGCTCATTTCGATCGAGGACAACAGAATCGATCTGCGGGACTACCGCGAAATTGTCGCGATCGCGTTCGGCAAAGCCGCGCTCCCCATGGCGGAAGGCCTCGTTCGTGTTCTTGCGCCGGAATATCGAGCAGAAGGAATTCTGGTCGCCCCATCGGCGCCCAATCGCGATCTGCCTGGCTGGAAGATCTTTATTGGCGGACATCCGGTGCCGAACGCGGCAAGTTTTGAAGCGGGCCGCGCCATTCTCGATCGCCTCGCGCACTGTGATGAGCGGACTCTGATTTTTTTCCTGATCTCAGGTGGCGGCTCGTCACTCGTTGAGCGGCCGCTTGATTCTTCCGTGACTCTCGAAGATTTCAGGAAGTTGAACGCCGCCCTCGTCACGTGCGGCGCGCCAATCGAGGAGATCAACGCGGTGCGCAAGCATCTCTCAGCGGTGAAGGGTGGGCGCCTTGCAGCATCCGCAGCACGGTCGGCGAAGGTGACGCTCGCGATCAGTGACGTTCCGCGGGGTCACGAATCCGCACTCGCTTCCGGCCCCACGCTGCCCGATCCAACAACGATTCAAGACGTTCAGTGCATCGCTGGGAAACACAACCTGGTTACGAATTTGCCAGCGTCCCTCCGCGCTGCTTTCGAGAATCATCAGCTCAGCGAGACTCCCAAGCCCGGCGATCCGGCCTTCGCGCACTCGCAGTTCGTGTTGCTGTTGGGCATGCATGAGCTGTTCCATGCTTCGCATCACGCGTGCGAAGCCCAGGGCTACCAGTGCGTCTGCGACAATGCGACAGACGATTGGCCGATCGACCGCGCCGCGGACTATCTGCTGGCACAGTTGGAGCGGCAGCAATGGGAAAACCCGGAAAGGCCCGTCGCCGTGGTCGCGGATGGGGAAGTAGCTTGTCCGGTCACCGGCGACGGAGTTGGTGGCCGGAACAGTGCCTTCGTGCTGGCCTGCGTGCCGAAAATTGCGGGGCGAAACATCACAGTGCTCAGCGTGGGCACTGACGGAATCGATGGCAATAGTCCCGCAGCTGGGGCGGTGGCGGATGGCGAGACGCTGGCGCGCGCCCAAGCCGCGGGACTCAGCGTAGAAGACTTTCTGCGGCGGAGCGATGCGTACAATTTTTTCGCTCGGCTCGGTGACGCGATCGTGACCGGCCGAACGGGGAACAACTTGCGCGACCTGCGAATTTTGCTCTCACACGGGAATCCACTCGGCTAGTCCTCGTCTTGGCTTTTCGAAGCTTGCGGATTTTTCAGCGCCCGAATCGCGCGTTCAAGATCGGACTTCTCGCTCAAATTGTAATCGCCACTCTTAAGCATCTGCTCCATCGGGGTAATCGCATCCGGGTCGCCGCGCTCCCAAAGACCGAAAATTGCAGCCATGCTCACGTCGAAATAGGGTTCGCCCAGATACGAAACTAGCGCCTGCGTGATTTGCTTGTTGTTCTTGTCGAGACCGGCGACCGCTTCGATCGCGGCTTCGCGAGGGCGAAACGGCTTTCCGGGAGCGGACCAAGCGAGCAAGACCGGAACAGATCTCGAGTCGCCGAGAATCCCAAGACTCTCGACCGCGGCGGTGCGTATCGTGTCATCCGGCGATTCCGAATCTAGAGCCGCCATCGACGTGTCGTACGCGCTTGGCGCTTTCAGGCGGGCGAGCGATAGAAGCGCGGATGCGCGAACGCGATATGCGGCGTCGTGCGACGCGATTTCCTCCAATTTTTGGGGCAGGGCTGCGTCCTGCTTGAAAGTCCCGAGCTCACGGACGGCGCCCTCACGAACCCAAGGCTTGGAATCGCCCGCTGCGATGAGCACGAATTTTTCCGCTTCCGGCGACCCGATTTTGCCGAGCGCTCGAGCGGACTCAACGCGAACACCCCAGAATGGATCGTGCTGAGCAGCGTCGCCTAGTGCGGCGACGGCGTCCGCGTTATTTTGCAGCGCGCCCAGAGCTACGGCGGCGTCGGCTCGATCCGGAACAGTTTCAGCATGTTTCAACTGATAGATCCAAAGCTCGGGATCCTTCTGAAATTCGATGCTTTTCAGAATTTTGTCACCTTTGTCGAAAATCACCATCAATGGCGGGCCGTCGACGGCAAAGGAGAAGTTGTGCGTGATTTCGCTGATCTCGACTGGAAACGTGTAATGGTTGGTTGAAGTCTCGATCTCTATCTCGATTGGTACATCGAACAGACCGACAAGTCCTTCAACTTTTTGCTCTTGTTTGACCTCGAGCTTGGCTTGCTTGCCGGTATTGTCGTAACTGTAAGTCACGGCAAATTTGGGTGCACCTCCCTGGTAAATCCACTCGTGAAAAAACTTGTCGACGTTAATGGAGGTTGCTTCTTCGATCGATTTTTGCAGATCAGGGCTGACGACATTCTCTCCGCGAAATTGCCCAAGGTAGTGATGCAAACCGAGGAAGAAATTCGTATCACCGAGTTTCTCGCGCAGCATTTGCAACACCCATCCGGCTTTGTCGTAGATATTTCCCGCGTATTCGGTGGAATCCGTGAAATTGCGGTTCAGGATTGGGACCGGATAAAGGCGCTTTAATGCGAACCAGCCATTGCGGTCTCGCCAGTATTCGTACGCGGCATCGTCGGGGCCGTAATGCTGCTCCATCCAATAATGCTCGAAGAACGTGGCGAACCCTTCGTTGAGCCAGAGATTGCCCCAATCCTTGCAGGTGACCAGATCGCCGAACCATTGATGCGCGAGCTCGTGCGAGTAGACGTCGTCCGAGCCATTTAGCTGTTCTCCCGCAAGCAACGGATTGATCAGATCGCTGGTCGAAAGCGTGGTCGCGCTGGTGTTTTCCATTCCGCCCGCGACAAAATCATCGACGGAAGTCTGTGCGTACTGCGGCCAAGGGTAGGGAACTCCAAGCTTCTCCGAAAAGAGATCGAGCATTTCCTTTGTACGCGGAAATGTGGTTGCGAGCTTGAATTCGTCGCCCCGGGGCGCCACGAAGCGCAACGGGATGCCGCGCCAACTGTCTTTCTGCTCGACGAAGTCTCCAGCAACCGCTGAAATCAGATACGTGGAAAGCGGCTTCGACAGTTTCCAATCCCAAGTTTTCGCGCCGTCGGCTTCATCATTGACGCTAACGAGGTCGCCGTTCGAAATGGTGATCCATGCAGCCGGAACCGTAAGCAGCATTTCGGAGGTGGTGCGATCGTTCGGATAGTCGTAAATTGGAATATAGTAGCGTGTGTCCTCCGCTTCGCCTTGCGTCCAAATTTCATTAGGAAATTGCGGATAGTCCTTGTCCGGGAGGACGAAATAGATTCCCTTGTGCGGTTGACCTTCATAGCGGATGAAAATTTCGTGGTGCTGGCCGATTTTGGTGGGCTGGTCGAGCGAGACTAGCAGGCCGGCAGCATTTACGGAGAATCTAGCCGGAGTGCCATCGACTGTGACGCTGTCAATCTGAAGGGCGACGGAGTCGAATTTCAGCTGGGCAACATTATCGCGCAGGGCCGCAATCTCCTCGGTAACTTCGCCCCGAATTCTGCGTTGGCTGGTGTCGAACCAGAGGTGAGTACGAACATTTTGGAGGTTGTAGTCGCGGGAGGGGGCATAGGGCTGGTCGGCCGGAGTGGTACAGCTGAGGGCCAGCACAGTTAGCAGGACCAGCGTCGCGCCGGCTAGGCTGCCCGACGCATGGCTAACGACAGCCGCGAGCGATTTGACCCCACTTGGACGAGAACGCGGCGCACCGCCTCCCCGATTTGTGTCAGACGCTTCAACGCACTTCGCGCGTTTCACTACAGGGCAGACGTGACACCCGTTGTTTTTTTTCAATGAGTTACAGCGAATTCCACTCGTCACAATGTCAGAGTAGATTTTCCCCCAAAGATGCATAGCGACCGCCGAACTGGGGCTTTTGACGGATGCAAATTATCCTTCCGGCGCCCAATTTCGGCCGACGCCTAAAGATCGCAGAACCCCGAGGCGACCCTAGCAGAAAACGTGGGGATTTCAAGAACGTACTTTTCGGATAGCTGGGGCTCTGAGGCACGTTGGGCAGGTTTGGAGTCGCGGGGTGGATGGGCTAGAATCGCGGCTCTGAAATCGGCGAGGGCGGTTCGGCTGAGCCAAGCGCCGTAGGGGACCGTGACGGATGCCTTCGGCGAACGCAGTAAATGTCACACCGCTCATCGACGATAGCCCGCTGAGTTGGTTTCATATCCGTATCGTCGCGCTGTGCGCCTGCCTGCTTTTCTTCGAGGGTTTTGACCTGAATGCAATCAGTTACGCGGCGCCGGCTCTTGCCAAGGCGCTGGGGATCGCTCGGCCGATGTTGGGCCCGATTTTTTCGGCGGGGCAGATCGGGCTCGTCATGGGCGCGCTGCTGTGCGGGATCGCCGGCGATCGATGGGGACGCAAGCGCATTTTCATTTTTTGCGGGTTGGATTTTGGGCTGGCAACTCTGGCGATTGCAGCCAGCGGATCTTACGCGATGGTCTTTTTCTGGCGGCTAATCGCGGGAATCGGATTGGGCGGCGCGGCCCCAATTGCGATTGCAATCGCGTCCGACCTATGTCCGAAGCGGGTACGGGCGGGTCTTACAATGATCATGTATTGCGGCTACACAATCGGCGGAGTGTTTTCGGGCCTTGTCTACGCGTTTTTGGTGCGCTTCGGCTGGCGAGGAGTGTTTCTGATCGGCGGAATGCTACCGATCCTGCTGACTCCGGTGTTGATTGTGGCTTTACCCGAAACGCTCAACTTTCTGATTTCACGCGGAAACCGGAACGCCGAAATTTCGCGCATTCTGGCAAAGCTGGCGCCAGGCGGTGCTTACGCGGCGGAAGGGCCGTTCACGATGAATCGCGCCTATGAGAAAAAGCTGCAAGTGCCCGAACTGTTTCGCGGCGGGTACGCGGCGCGGACAATCCTGCTTTGGGCGGGACTGTTCGTGAGTTTGATCACATTGCTGTCGCTCTCGAATTGGGTGCCAACGCTGCTGAACAGCCTAAGCATGACGCCGAAACAGATCGTCTCGATCACAGGCGCCGCCCAAACGGCTGGACTTATCGGATCGATTGTCGCGGCGAGGGTGATTGTGTCATTTCCGCCCTTTCGAGTAGCGACGATCGGATACGGGTGCGCGGCTGTACTGCTGGTGGTGCTCGGGAAATTTGGGACAGGTTTCGGAATCTTCATGGGGATCTATTCGACGTTGTACTTTTTCCTGATTGGCGACCAGAACATCTTGAACGCCATGTCCGGGCTGATCTATCCGTCTCGAACGCGCGCAACGGGGTCAGGCTGGGCAATCGGGGTTGGCCGCATCGGCGGAATTCTGGGGCCAACGATCGCCGGGGCCCTGCTCGCGTTTCACTGGACGCCGAACCAGATGTTCATGGTAGCTGGGCTTCCGACACTAGTAACGGCCGGCGTTGTGTTCCTGTTGGCGAATGCGATGAAAGTGGCCCCTGCGGAAGTAGGGGAGCCGGTACGGACTTGAGAATAGCGAGTCGCGCTTCGCTGGCGCGACTGACATCGACTAGTTGCGCATGTCGAGAGAAGGGGGCGCGATGACAAAAGCGTTGCGCAGCAATCTAGCCCCGGGATCCGCGCGCTGGGCAGTGCGGCGTGCGCATTGGCGGGCGCTCGGCCTGAGCGATGAGGATATGCTGAAGCCGAAGATCGCCGTAGTGAACAGTTCGTCGGAGTTGGCAATCTGCTTCAGTCATTTGGACGGGGTGGCGAAGATCGTGAAAGATGCGGTGCGCGCGGCAGGAGGCATTCCGTTTGAGATTCGGACGGCGGCGCCGAGCGATTTCATGATCAGCGCGGGGCATGCGGGCGGCTACATCCTTCCGAGCCGCGATTTGATCGTCAATGACATGGAGATCGCGGTGGAGGGCGCGCAGCTCGATGGAATGATCTGCTTGTCGTCTTGCGACAAGACGCCGCCAGGACATTTGATGGCGGCCGGGCGATTCAACATTCCAACGATTCTGGTGGTTTGCGGGTACCAAGCCTGCGGGCAGGTGAACGGGAAACACGTCGACATCGAAGACGTCTTTCTCGGAGGCGTGCAGGCATCGTTTGGAAAGTTGTCGCGAGAGGAATTGACGGCGATGGCGGACCACGCCATCACCAGCCCGGGCGTGTGCCAGGGGATGGCGACGGCCAATTCGATGCACGTGGTATGTGAGGCGCTGGGGATGGCGTTGCCGGGGAGCGCTCCAGTGCAGGCGAATAGCCCTAAGTTGCAGGAATTCGCGCGGCGTGCTGGGGAGCGGATCGTGCAGATGGTCCTCGAGGATTTGAAGCCGCGGGAGATCATGACGCGGGGGGCGTTTCACAATGCTGCCGCGGCGGTGCTGGCGGTAAGCGGGTCAATAAACTGCATCAAGCATTTGCAAGCGACGGCGATTGAGGCGGGTGTAGACGTTGACGTTTTCAAGCTGTTCGAGGAACTGGGCGAAAAGATTCCGGTGCTGAGCGCTGTGCGACCAAACGGCGAAGATTCGATCGAAGCGTTCGAGGCAGCCGGCGGCGCGAGGGCGCTGCTTAAGCAACTCACGGCGTTGCTCGATTTGAACGTGCGAACGGTGACGGGGCGCACGCTGGGAGAGAATCTGAAGGACGCGGCACCACAAAACGAGGACGTGATTCGCCCGATCACGCGGCCTTTCTCGACAAAGGCACCGATCGTAATTCTGCGAGGATCGCTGGCGCCGGAAAGTGCAATCGTGAAGCTTGGATTGCGCGGCCCGGACCGACAGGCCCGCCACAGCGGCCCGGCGATCGTGTTTGACGATGCGACGACAGCGATGAGCGCGATTGCGAAGGGCGATGTGAAGCCGGGACACGTGCTCGTCGTGCGCGGAATGGGACTGAAAGGCGGGCCGGGCATGGCAGGACCGGCGTCGCAGGTGGTGTTCGCGCTGGATTCGGCGGGATTACAAAATCAGGTGGCGTTCGTGTCGGACGGGCAGCTTTCAGGATTGTGCAACAAGGGCCTGACGGTTGCGGAGGTCTCGCCGGAATCGGCGGTGGGCGGACCGCTGTCGCTGGTGGAGAATGGCGATCGCATCACGATTGATGTCGACCGGCACATTCTCGATTTGGAGGTTGCGCCCGAAGTGTTGGCGGCGCGGCGAGCGCGGCTGGGCGAGCCGAGACTGCCGCGAGCGACCGGATATCTTTCGATTTACCAGCGTGTCGTGCAGCCGATGTCGACGGGCGCAGTGCTGATACGCGACGATGCCTGATGCTGACAAAAGCGCCACGCGCCAGCGCGCATGCCGCAAATGACTAGGGAATCCTCAGCGTATTTCCTTCCTTGACGGTCGCGTTACGCTCCTGGCCTTTGTAGCGATAGATGACGGTCAGCACCTTGTCTGCGCCGGGCCATGGGTCGCCACCCATGTTTCTGTTAGTGACGCCGACAACGAGCGTGTTATTGCGAACCATTCCGCGCAGCAGGCTGGTTACGTCATTCGTGCGAGTCTTCAGGCCGTAGTAGCCGCGAACAATCTGGAGCTGCGAGTACCCTGGAGGAACGGGGCGCGGCGGTGGCGGCGGTACGGGCGGGCGTCCTGGATAGGGCGGCCTTCCGCCGTAGTTGTAGAACTGGCTGGCGTCGATGTTCGAGCCTTCCTTGTAGGTGAGGACCTGGCTCCGTCCTCGCGAATCGCGCGCGGAAATGCGGAGAATCTTATTCGCGCCGGGAGCGGGATCACCGCCGAGGTTGGCGTTATTCACCCTGACGAAGCCGTAGCCGGTGAGCAACTGGCGCAGGCGGACTGTGACGTCCATCCAGCGATTGCCCGCGCCCCAGTCGGCTTTGACGACTTGCCAGCCTCCGGGCGCGCCGGCGGTTTGGACTTGTGCAGATCCGATAGTCGGAAATAAGCAAAAGACTGCGATAGCGAGAATAGGACATAAACGGAGCGCGCGACTCTTCATCGGAATCTCCTTCAGGTAGGAAGCCGGCCACACTTATACACCGGACCTCAGGGCGCGTGAATTTATTTTTTCTCGCAAACGGTTGCAGGCGTGTTCGACGGTTTCTGTCTGGATACCCAAATGGCCCGATTGGAATTGCCATCGTCTCGAAAACCCCGAACGAGCTGCGTGGCCGGATTCCGTGGGAGGCGCCTGGGTGAACACTGGTGGGGCTGGGGAGAGTCGAACTCCCGACACGCAGTTTAGGAAACTGCTGCTCTATCCATCTGAGCTACAGCCCC
>Ga0187783_10000246_pt1 | contig 40977 bp, 36 predicted proteins | sample 1015_SJ02_MP02_2_FD_132471 | JGI IMG/M metagenome (GOLD analysis project Ga0187783, IMG submission 132471) | Tropical peat soil microbial communities from peatlands in Department of Meta, Colombia - 1015_SJ02_MP02_20_MG | ecosystem: Environmental > Terrestrial > Soil > Wetlands > Peat | place... | reverse complement strand
TGCTGGCGGCGGAGGCCCTGCCCGTCCCCAGCGTTTGCCGCAATACGTGCGCGATCAAGGTATTGTGGTCCCGCGCAGGGGCTTCAATCCCTTCATCACCGACATTGCAGGCGTTGGTACGGACTTTGTGCAGAATATTCTCCCACGCGTTGTCGATGTCCTGTCCTGGGTGGCGCGCGCCCAGCCACCCCGATCTACGGATTTGGCAGCAGCGTTCGGCAGGATTTTGGTCGAGGTCCTCGTCCGTCAAACGCGGTGTCTATCCGTCGGCCGCTCGGGTGTCGATCTACCCGGATTAACAACAATCCTTGGAAATTCGTTTGTACATGTGACGGGCACGCATGTGGGAACCTCGTTCTCAAATGTCTCCGACCACGCACCATTCGTCCCCGATTTCGCGATCGAACACGCTACGTCTGCGCATAATGCGTCACGCCGGCGTCGTTGCTAATCGTGGAACGTGGAGGCTTTCAGACGGGCGGAGCGCGCGCCCTGAAATGTGCGCGCAAGTCCTCGGTCACGATCGTTGCAACCGTAGGCGGTACCCAGATGTGAGAGTGAACGATTATCGGTGCTATGGTAGGAGGTGCCGGAAGCACCATCGAACCCACAAGACCCAGGGTGGCGCAGATGGCGCAAAAGTTGTCGTGCTCTGCAGGTTGTCCCGGCGAGACTGGCGTTGGCGGGCACGGCGTCTCAAAGCGGCATGCCATCGAAGTGGCCTGGCGATCCGACGGCGCGAAGTCCTCTGGGTGAACGTGCCCGAAGGCAGCGATACCCTGTATGGCCAGCGCAAATAGCGCCAGCCATGCGGTCGACATCAAGGTGGACCTGAACCGAGGCATCAGGAATCCCGCCAAACGTAACACTATAACATTTACACCCGCGATTCGTATGTCAATAGGTCGGTCCTGGTCGCGCAGAGAACGGCGGCACGCGGCACCCTGTTCCGCACCGGCGAAGGACCAAGCGGGACGTCCCTGCTCTATCGAGGCCTTTGGCAGGAATTCATACCGGACAATCGCAATGCCACGCAAGCGTGGCACCTTCGAGGGACGGTCCCGACGTCAGGCCGATCCATCCGGCCAAGCTACCGACTGGAGATCGCGATGGCCTCGGCGCCTCTTCACCATCTGCGGGGTCACGATTCTGTCCTATTTGCGATCATGCCTATACGCGCACGCCGATATATGGCTGGAATGTGTCGTACCGAACATCTGTCGACTAGCCTTTGGTGTCACTTTTTGCGCCAAGTGCTCCGACGTGCTGATGCGGAAGGATTGGCGTTCCCCCGGTGAGCTTTAAACAATCTCGTCGCGCTTCTTTGACGCTTTGCGCTCCATCCGATGCGCACGCCGCCCCCAAGGATACCTTTGTCGCATCCTGCTTGTTTCAGGCTCGTTGTGATTCATGATCCAATCTGGAGTCGCGCCAGTGCAATCAGTGAAAGCTTAATGAAAGCGCTCACGCCATTAAGCTATCGCGCATTAAAATTTCTTCGATACGCCTAAGAAGTAACCGCGTCGCGGCCCGTATTGGGGTGCGAAGACGCCAATGCCGGTGCCGCTTCTTATCTGGTATACGGTATCGAATAGGTTCACCACGTCGAACCGCACCGTCATCGGCTTGGAATCGTTGGGCACGAGAAATTCACGCCCAACGCCGACATTGAACTGCGTATAGGCCGGCACCGTCGAGATGTTAGCGTCGCCGTTCCGCAAGCCGCTGCCGTAAATCATATCAGCTGAAAGCTTGGTGCCGCACCAGGACGGCGTAGACGCCCAAAGCGCTTCGTTCGCGTTGGCCGGTCGGCCGCAGAATTGGTAAAGCCCGCCGGCCGAGGCAGTGAGAATCTGTGTATGATCCGTATAAATCCAATGCGAATCTACATACTGCCGCAGCGTCATGCCGCCGAGATCGGGAAGCGGTGTGAGGTTGTCGAACAGATATTGGTTCGAGACCACGTCAGTCCCCATCTCTCTCCCGACAGCAACATTAGCGTAAGCCTGAAAATTGCCGCTGTGAAATTTGCCGCTGAATTCGATGCCCTCTACAACCCCCCGCGCATAATTGAAAGCGCTCAGCACCAGCGCTTGGCCGAAATTGCCGTTGTCGATGAGGTCAGTCGCGAGCTTGTAGTAGGCATCGACGCTGAGATCGAGATCGGTGCAATCCTTTGCGGTCGGCTTGCTGCACCCGAACGGAATATTTTGATCGATGCCGGCGTCGAAATAATGCGAACGCTCTGGCAACACGGGATCGGTTCCTCCAGGGGTGGTCGACGCTCCCGTCGTATTGTTGAACAGGGCGATGTTGGCAGGAGCGGCCTCGACCAGCACCGGCGGCGTAAAGTAGCGCGCGTACCCGAAATGAAACTTGGTGAATTCGAACGGCGTGTAGGTGAAACTGATGCGCGGGCTGAGCTGGTTGGCGTCGACGAATTGCCACATCTGGTCGAAACGCAATCCGCCATTGATGGTGAGTTTGTCGGTGACCTTCCATTCGTCTTGCATGTATACGCCGGCGAGATAACCGGTTGTCGAGACGTTATCGTTGATTGTTTCGAGGACGAGAGGATCGATTGGGACGCCGGCCGGAGCTTGTGCGACCAGCGATGAATTGCCGACAAAGGCCTGTTCGCCGCTGAAGAAGAAACCGGCGCGGAGGGTGTTCCCCGGATTGATCTGATACGAGCCATCGGCCTGGATGCCGTTGGTCCAGGATTCGCGGACAATGTCCGAGGCGACGCCGTTGATCAGCAGGTCGCCAACCGGGTCAGGCGCGAAGTGCAGGCGGTCGTAACGGGTGAAATAGGATATTTGCCCATCGAAGCCGCCGATCGATCGCTGCAGGGCCAGCACGCCGTATTGCGTATCTTCGTACTGGTTCTCGTTGAGGAGCGCCGAGTTGAACGTGGGGATGGGGGGGGTAAGCCCATTGAAGGCTCCAAAGAGCTGTTGCCCGGGAACGTTGGGAATCTGAAATGCATTGGTCGCGGTTCCGGCGATCAAACTGACGCGCGTGTTGGGGTCGACAAATGTCGACATATACGCGAAACCCTTCTCCTGCTGCGAGAAGTCGTGGATCGGGCTGTAGGCGGCGGTGGAATTTTCAAGCCCCTCGTCGGTCAGCAGATAACGGCCGGTGAAGAAATATTGGACACCCGGAAAGCAATCGGCGCTGGGCAAGGCGTGCGTTCCGGGAGCAGGTGCAGGTACGGTTGGGCAAGTGCTGCCGAAGGTGCCGCCGTATTGCAGCGTCGGAGTGACCATTGCTTGGCTGCCGCCGTAGGCACCAACAAGGCCGCTGTTGTTGAAGATATCGGCGCGCGTTGTGATGTCGACCAGCCCGACTGTTCGCAGCCCGAATTCAGCCGGCAGCGCGCCCGTAACCAGGGACATGCTGCCAATCCAACTCGCGTCCAGAATGCTGCCGAAGCCGGTCAGGCCGTCAGGCAGCATCACACCGTTGATGCGAAATTGCACGTTGGCGTGGTCGTTGCGAACATGGAGGAGACCGCTCGCGGCGGAATCCTGCGTGACGCCCGGCGCCTGCAACAGAATACGCTCGACCGGGGTGTTGTCGCCTCCGGGCAGCGCGTCGATGGTAGGATGACTAATGACGTCTGACGTCGTGCCGATCGTCGTGTATAGATTGTTACGCGCCTGATCGAAGGTATCGGCCTTGGCATTAAGCTGGTCGGCCGGTGTGGCCGGCGGCGCCGGAGGTGTAACCGCAGCCGATGACGGTGCCTGCTTGGGCGCAGCACGGACGGGGGCCCGCCGCGGCTTCGGGTTTTCTTTCGGCGGACTGACGACTACTTCGGGCAACACAGTTTGTGCGCGGGCAGCGCCGTCAACGAGAACGAGCGCGAGCACCGCCGAGCCGCCCAGCAAATAGCGGCGACGCAGGTGATTAGCGCGAACAAACATGACGCATCGTCCCAAATGCGGTAAGGAATGGCCGAACAGTCGGCCTGATGGCGGGTCGCGCCGCGCGGCGGATCAAACACTAACGATAGTTGCCGCCTTCAATCTCAACATCCTCACTGGCTCACAGGAGCGGCGGGAGGCGAGATCAGTACGACCAAAAGATCAGGCGGAAGGCGGAGCGCGCGATTGAAAAGCTGCTCGCTGTTGCGCGATGCAAAGGAGTACGGCGCGATTAAGGTGCTCGACCGCTCGTGAAATGAACGGCAGCAACAATTGCGGCGGGTCCGGCAGGAACGATGTCGACGTAAGATGGATTGTGGCGCAAATCGCGCAATAATCCTCCGTGTCGCTGGTCGGATGCTGCGCTGGGAAGGATTTCGACGCTGGCGCTTTTGTCTCGGTAGCCGTTGTGGCCTGAAATCCGGCCGCAAATTTATCGAGATGGACGTGCCCAAATGTCAGCAAGAGCTGCAACGCCATCGCTGCAAGCGCTAGCCAACTTCCACCCGGCCGATTGACCCGCACCCAACGCATCTGGCTGCTGCCCCATCCACTCTTGAATTAATCTACAAACGAATCGATCGCAACACCTCACAATCCGAAATCCCTACACTCCGTCCGAATCATTTTAGTGATTGCCAGACATTTAAAGCCAGGGCGGTTACACGCCCAGCTGCTTCAAGGGAACAAGGCTTCTTGGACGTCGCCTTGGTGAGCGCAGGAACCGCAACATCTATTCCTTGCATTACAGCAATCGCCCTAACCACACGCGGTCATGTTCTGCGAGGTGCCGTCGATGCCAATCCGTGAAACACGGTTTCCTGATCCCAAGCATGCTGTCCGCTGCCTCACCCGACCGATGTAGCCAAGCGCCGACGGCAAGCGAAAAAGCATAACCGCCATCCGCCTGATTCGCCAAGGAGTGCTTCTGAACAGACCGTTACCGGCCAAGCTCATTCAGCTTGACCTGTTACCCAGATGTAACAGTGTGACGCCGGCCAGCGTCTGAAGTTCCAAGCTCATTACAGCTTTCCCGCCGCGTGCCGGTGAAACGATACCTGTCGCTCGCCGAGCCGTCGGCCGCGACCCCCACGCGGATGGAGCATTTGCCGAAGAACTGCCACCTGAAGTAATGGAAGTCACGGGTTACAATGCAATCACCGCGTCGCAATTTCGGCGCAGATTTATATGCTACCGGTTGGCATCAACATCGAATTCGGCATGGGCGACGTTAATTGTGGATCTTCGCGGTCAGATACGCAAATCCATGCTCTCATCCCAGGGGATCCGACCGATCTCAATCATCGTCGGCGCGTGGCACGCCAGAAGCCACCAAACCAGAATAAGCCAGCAGGACAACCGAACGGGCGACGCGTTTGCCGCGCAGCGGTGCTTCCTTCCAGCTCGATCTTGCACCGCGGAGGCTTCGCTTCATCATTTCGGCGGCGCGCGTCTCGTTGGCGCCATGAGGGTCTACCTTTGTCAACCGGTTAGAGCAGGATAGAGCGTGAGCGCGGTTTTGCTGAAAATCCAATCCTGATCCGACGCCTTGGCGAAGGAAAACGCCCGGCGCGCAGCGCCGAGAATTTCCGCCAATGTGCCGACCGAATTCGGGAAATTCGAGCCCCAAGCAATCCGAGAGGCGCCGAACGTATCGACCACCTTGCCGAAGAACGAATCTGGCGCACCTTTGCCCCAGCTCTTAGGCGATACATTCACGGGGGTGATCTTGAGATAGAGCTGTTTGTATTTGGCCAGCCCAAGGAATTCGGCCGCCTCCTTGTATGGGGGGCCGTCTTCAAACGGGGCGCGCGCCAAATGATCGAGGATAATCGTAACTTTGGGGAATCGATCCATGATCTGACGCAGCAGCGGTAAGCCCTCCTGCTTCATTTGCATGCAAACTGGAATGTTCTTCGCCGACGCATTCTCCCAAAAAGGATAGGTCTTCGCGTCGACAAACCAGGTGGCCTGCGCCGGCAGGGTCGACCCTGTGGTGAACAATCTCATTCCCGTGCAGCCGCGTTTGAGCCAGTAATCGAACGTCTGCACCGCGTCAGATGCCGTGACGTCGATGGAGTATACGCCCGTGAAGCGCGATGGAACCGCGGCAACGGCGTCCGCCACATAGCTGTTGTCGTAGCCATAGGCGGTCGAGGAATGCACGATCGCTGCTTTGTCGACGCCAGCATCGTCCATTGCCTCAAGCAACGTTTGATAGGTCGTCGGCCGCTCCCTCGACCAAGTCGATTGGGTCCCTCCAAGCGGGGCCAGCGGATAACGTTGGGTATCTGGCGACACGATGTGCGGATGTATGTCGATGACAGGCATGGGTTGGCTCTGTACTGAAAAACTCAGGGATCGATATCGACGAACATCTGACCAAACTGCGGCTGTGACGGTATCAATTCTTGCTGCACGCTGTAGGTAGCCAGAGCCTCGATGCTCGCGCGGTTTGCCGCCATACCGTATGGTAGTGGGTCGTCCATCAGCGATAAAAAGTCGCGATAGCGCTTATCGTCGGGGCTGTCAGCGCGGCCGCGCTTGAGTTCTTCAAGGTAAGGCTTCTTGGCCGCCAGAAAAGCGTCCATCAACGAACGCGCCAGCCACGGATTGCGGTCGATGTGTTCGTCCTTCACCACTATGAGGCCGTGGATCGGGTAAATCCCGCTGCGGCGAAACCAATCGGCCTCGACCTGCCGCGCGTTGGCGATCAATTCGGGATAGGTGTCGGCGGCGACCGCAACTTCGCTGGCTTTATCCCAGCCGCTGATCGGGGGACCGGCACGTCCGACGCCGGCCGGCCCGGTGAAGCCAGCCTGGATTTCGCCCGCCTTCATCATGCTTTGCAGAGACTTGCCTTCCGGTGCACGCACGACATTCGCCGGCAGCTCGAGCGTTGGGACGTGCTCTTCATCATCCACCACCCACTTTACCTTGGAGGAGTCAAGATCATACTCATTGACGAATATGCCGCGCGTCCACACGCCGGTGGTGACCGAGTAGGCACGCACGCCAACATTCTTGCCTTCGAGTTCCTTCGGCCTCGTGATGCCGGCATCGGGTCGAACCACAAACCCGCCGTGGTGGAATCGCCGCATCAGGAAGATCGGCAATGCAATATAAGGCGCGCCGCGAGCGCGTGCGATCAGGTAAGTTGTCGGGGCCATTTCGCAAATATCGAATTCGAGTTCGCGCACCATCCGGCGGAAGGCGCCGATGATTGGTACCACTTGGATGAAGTTGGGATCGACGCCATCGATTGGTACCTCTTTCGACGTAACAGCGTGAGTATGGCCGTAATCCGCGATTGCGATCTTCAGGTGCAGTTGGGTAGCCATCTTTCCTCCTACTCCTCGGCGACTATTTCCTGCCATCTGTTTGGGGATCCTTACGGCGCAGACGCAGATTGACTCTACTCTTTGGGGATATCAGCCTTCTCAATGACCTTTGTCCATCTCACGATGTCGGCTGCCAAACGGTCGCGCATTTGTTGCGGCGTGCCCCCATATGCATCTACGCCGAGGTTGCGCGTCTTCGCTCTTAGTTCTGCGTCGGACAACGCGCGGTTTATGCCCGCATTGAGGATGTTGATGATCTCTGGCGGTACCTTCGCGGGCGCGCCAAGGCCATTCCAGCTAACCACGACGTAGTTGGGAAAGCCACTTTCCTTCGCGGTCGGCACATCGCTAAGCAACGGATTGCGCTGCTCGCCTGAGGTCGCGACAATGCGAATCTTCCCAGGCCCAATCTCACCTTGAAAGCCAGCGAAGAAGTCGAAGCCAAGGTCGACATCGCCGCGCAGGAGGGCCGTCACCAAGTCGGGAGTCGTACGAAAGGGAACGACGGTGAATTCGGCGCCAGTGACTTGCTGAAACAAGTGAGCTGACAGGTTCTGGGTGCTGCCTACGCTGATAGCACCGAGATTGATTTTGCCGGGGTTTTTGCGGGCCGCAACTACAAAGTCGTTGATGGACGTGTAGGGTGAGTCGTCTCGCACCCCAAGCAGAATTTCAAAGCTGGCGGTGATCGATATCGGTGCGAAGTCCGCAAGCACATCGTACGGCAGCTTTTGGAACAGACACCTGGCTATTGCCTGGCCATTGCCTATTTCAGCGAGTGTGTAGCCATCGGGCCGGGCGCGTAACACCTCCATCATGTTGACGATGCCGCCGGCACCTGGGTGGTTCTCGATGACAAATTGCTGCTTTGTCTCCTGACTGAGTTTGGCCGCAAGTAACCGCATAGTAAGATCGCCGACGCCGCCAGGACCATAAGGCACGAATACGCGGACTGGCTTGTCTGGGTAATTGGCTGATTGCGCGGTGACGGCCGAGGACGCCCAGATGATGCCCAGCGCGCACGCGATTGCCGCTGCAAGTGGCGTATAGCGCGAAAGCCAGATACCGGAGTTGAGGAGCTTGCTTGCGTGTGCATACATGGGGCTCCCCCTTCGGGCGGTGTTATTGAACCACAGGGTCCGATCGCTGCAGATCGGTCGCCTTGGTACGTGCCACCTGCGTTTGCGAAAGGCGAATCAATTGCCGGCCGTGGCCATAGGTATTTGTCAAAATTTCATCGAGCATCTCCGCCATCTCCAACTTCCTTTACCCTGTGGGAGCGAACAAGAAGATCTGCTGGGATCTTTCACGCACCGCTGTCTTGCGGATTATACGGAATTTCTGACGCTCACAGTTGTGAGCAGGCTCGGCTAGTTCTGTTTAGGTATACCCGAGTTCCTCCACGACACAGTGGGGTCGTCGATTCCGCCGGCTCATCACTTGGCTTCATGTGTTCTGAGCACACAAAACGCGCCGTTCGTGGGTGGCCATATAAAGGCGATTGCGACAGGGAGTCGAGCGTCGCCGCCGGGCACGCAAGGCTCGCTGACGGATGCTGCCTTCACTTGAGAATGCCTGCCTACCCCTTGCGATTCATATACGCCCGCGTCCCGAACCAGTCGTGGAAGGCAGGACCGATCTCAGCGCCAGTGACAAGCCCGTCTCGCCAGCCGGACGAGGCCGGACGGACCGTCACCATCCAACCTTGCCCGTAGGCATCCTGGTTAAGAAGCTCGGGTTTGCGCGCCAGCAGGTCGTTATGGGAGGCGACCACCCCGTCGAAAGCAGCGCGGGCCGTGCCGACCCACTTTCCGCCCTCGACCAGGGCAAAGGATCGACCCTTTTCGAACGTGCGTCCGATCCGCTTTGGCGTAAAGACCAGCACCTCGCCCATCAGATTGACGGCCCAACTGGTGAAACCCGCACGAACGCTCCCGTCTCTTAGCAGTTCGTACCAGATCTGATTGTCCATATCGTAGAGCAGCACGTCGGGGAAATCATGGTCCTGTAGTTTGACCACGCTAATGCCCTTCAAAAAGTCAGGACGCGGCACTCGCCGTCCATGATGTCCTGGATCATGGCGGCGGCGCCCATGAGGCCGTCACATTCGGGGATCAGGTCGTGCTCGGCCTTGTCGAACAGCGCGAGATTGGCCGGGCACGCCCAGAAGCGCGCGCCGTGATCGTGCGCCTCCTTTATCCAGTCATACACGGTCTTCGGATCGCCCGGCTTCACGCTGAGCGCCTGTGCGACGCCCTTGAGCATCAGCTTGCCGGCTGTCGCGGTGCAAAGCACATCGACCCTATAGTCCATCGCAGCTGCGACCGCCGCATAATAAAAGGGCGCGCCCAGTTCCTCGACATTGCGCGGATCGGTGTTCATCAGAACGATCAGCAGTCGTTTGGCTGCATTCACTGCGTTGTCACCCCTGCGGTCGTTATCTGGCGCAACCATTTATCGATGAAGTCGGCTTCATTGAACGGCCTCCGTGCTCAACCCGGTTTTCGATCGCCGCAGCCGAGATCGCGGTCGGACTGTCGATCGGGCCCGCTGTATCAGCGGTGGCCGAAAGGAATACAGTACCGCGCCACACCTCGCCGAAGCCAGAGAGCACCATCTCGCTGCACTGGGCGTGCCGAAAATCGGTCCGGCCCATGCCACCGTTATGCGTCTCACGGCGCCTTCGAGGATCGCTAGGGGGCGAAGGCGCCGGTCGCGGCGACCTGCCGCGCCAGCCATCTCGCATTCGTTTCGACGATCGCGCTTCGGATCTCCGCGTCATCTCCCGCTTCCGGGTCTTGGCGGAAGAGAATGGGAGTCGAACCCACCAAGGACCGGCTCGCGGCCCTTCCCGGATTTGAAGTCCGGTCGCCCCACCGGGGACGCTTCTCTTCCTTGGTCCGATATCGCCGGCCGCACGTCCGCGGGTGGACGAAACAGATCCAGCCTGTGCTTGTTCATTCGACGAAGATCGCCCCGCCGCAACGTGACGCCATGGCGATCGAAGAACTCGAGAATCTGGATCGCCACCTTGCGGCCGTTGTTAACCCGGTCGCGGAATTGGGCGGCGGTGAACTCCCCGGTGGAGGAGGCGACTGCGAGGTCGAGCGAGATGCGCACCATCTCCGCGACGGTGGCGCGCAGAAAGAAATGATCATGCGCCACCTGGTCCACCCTTCCCATTCGGCTGTTCAATTTGGCGAGCCGTCGCACCTCGCCTTCCACCGCGCCGAGCAAGTCGGCGATGTCGCGCACGCGCGGCGGGCGAAACCGGCCGCTACCGCCGAGCAGTGGCGCAACGCGCGCCCACAGCCGCTCGTCCGCCGGCGTGAGCCGCAGCTCATGGCCGGCAAGCTTGACCCAGGCGCCGTCGAGCGCGACCTCACCGGCGCGCGCCATGCCCTCGAGCATGTTGCCAAACGCCGCCGCTGGCAGGCGTGGCTCGAGTTGCAACCGCAGCCGTTCGAAGCCGGTTCCGGGTAGATCGGGATTAGCCTCGTGGAAAGCGGCGAGCGTGGCCAACAGCGCGCTCTTCAAGTGCAGCCAGGTTGTCGGTCGAATACCGATCACGTGATCTTTCGCGGCTATCCGGATGAGCCCTTGCGCCTGTGCGATGCGCCCAAGCTCATCGTCACTGAGCGCGCGATCGCGAGCAAACGCGGTGAGGTCGACATATTGCGGTGAGCATTCGAGCAATCGGGCCAGCACAGCCTCAGGCTCGCTCAGTGCGAGCGCTTCGAGCTGCACCAGACGCGCAGCCGTTCGCCGCTTGCGCGCGGGGGCGCGCAGGTCGAGAAATCGCCCGCCACCGACGGTGCGTTGCGCCGAGGTGTCGCGCAGCACGAAGCGGTCTCCGCCAGCGGCCGCGATCGGCCGCTCCAAGACGAGTTGAACCCGTTTCTCGCCGCCGGGCCCGAGGGCCTCGTCCTCAAGCAGCACAACGCGGGCCCCGACCTCGCTCGCCGCGTGATGCAGACGCACCGGCATCCATTGGGCGACCGGTCGTGTCTCACTCGGCAAGAGGCGCAACAGCGCGTCGACGCGATCGGTTGGAGCGTGCAGCCTCGGATCGAGCACCACGTCGCCGCGCCGGATCGCCTCCTTGGCAATCTGCTCGCCGGCAAGATTGAGTGCGCAGCGGTCGCCCGCCCGGCCACCCTCGGTTGGGCGGTTTTGCGCGTGGATCGAGCGCACACGCGCGACCAGTCCGGTGGGGCTCACCACGACCCGATCGTCGACCGCGACCTCGCCCGATAACACCGTTCCGGTCACGATCGTCCCGGCCCCGGCGAGCGTGAACGAACGGTCGACCGCCAGGCGGAAGCACCCGCCAGTTGGACGCCGGCCGAACGAGTGGGCGGCGTCGAACAGGTGAGCGCGCAGGTCGTCGATGCCCTCGCCGGTCACGGTCGATACAGCGACCACTGGCGCATTGGCGAGTCGGGTGGTTGAAAGCGCTCGCCCGACCTCGGCGGCGACGTGGGCGCGGCGGGACGGCGTCGCGAGATCCGCCTTGGTGAGAGCGATCAGGCCCCGTTCGATGCCGAGAAGATCGATGATGGCCAGATGCTCGAGGGTCTGCGGCATGACGCCGTCGTCCGTCGCGACGGTGAGAATGACGAAGTCGATGCCGCTTGCCCCGGCCAGCATCGTGTGTACGAAGCGCTCGTGACCGGGCACATCAACAAAGCCGAGTACCGAGCCGTCGGAGGACGGCAGGTACGCGAAGCCGAGGTCAATCGAGATGCCACGCGCCTTCTCTTCCTTCAAGCGATCGGTGTCGACGCCGGTGAGGGTGCGCACCAGCGCGGTCTTGCCATGGTCGATGTGGCCCGCAGTCCCGACGATCACGGTCCGGGCTCCGCGTCGGCGTCGCAGAGCGGCGTGGACGCGCGCTGCTCGGCCTTCGCAATACCGGCCGCGTCGAGCGCACTGCGTGCGACAGCGAGGAACGAAGTGGCCAGCGCGCTTCCGCCAGCCTGTGCACGCAGCAGCCAAGTAAGTGCCGCCACCGGGTCGGGCGTCACGCCCGAGCCGAGAACATGAGCGGCCCCAAGCATCGCCTGGCCGTCGGCGTCGCCGGCGAGCGCGCCACGCCGCCACCAGCGTGCCGCCTCGGTCGAGTCGCGCGGGATGCCGAGCGCGTTGTGATAGACCATCCCCAACCGGGTCATCGCAGCCGCGATGCCTTGGTCGGCTGCAGCCTGCGCCCAGTGCCGTGCCTCAACGACATCACACTCGACGCATTGCCCCTCAAGCAGCATCCAGCTCAGCATGTCCTGCGCCGGTCCGTCGCCCTGCTCGGCGGCAGCACGATAGAGCACGGCGGCACGTGCAAAGTCCTGAGCGATGCCCTCACCCTTGAAATAGAGCGCCGCAAGATTGCGCTGTCCGACTGGATCGCCGGCCTCGGCCGCCAGCGTGAGCCAGCGCGCGGCGAGGTTCAGATCGCGGGCAACGCCGAGCCCTTCGGCAAAGCAGGCGCCGACATTGCTCTGCGCGCGCGCGACGCCGGCCTGCGCCAAAGGCCCCCAGATCGCAAGTGCTCCTGCGTAATCACTGCGGCTAGCTGCCTCGTAGGCAGCAGACATTTGCGCCGGCACATCGGGTTCGGGCGGTGGCCGCGACACCGAACGATCACGCCACCGCATCGCCTGCTCCCGGCAAGCTGGCGAGATTGGCCACAAAGCTCGCCTCATCGTCCAGACAGCGGAGGTCGAGAACCAGCGCGCCATCATCGATGCGCCCGACGACTGGCGTCGGCAGGTTGCGCAGGGCGGCGGCAAGCCGCGCGAGCGAGATCTTGCGCGCATTGGCCGGGCGGGCCGCAAGGCCGGCGCTCGACACCCCTTCGAGCGGCAGGGCACCCGAGCCGACGTGGCTGGTGCAATCGACGACAGTGACCGCAAAAGCACGCCCGAGCGCCGCCGCAACGGCCGGCTGCAGGCGGCGCGCCTGCGCGGCGATTTCGGCGTGTGAGCGCGCCAGCAGGCGCATCGTCGGCAATCGTTCGGCGAGCCGGTCTGGATCGCGGTAGAGGCGCAGGGTCGCTTCGATCGCGGCGAGCCTGATCTTGTCGACGCGTAGCGCCCGTTTCATCGGATTGCGGTTGATCTTCGTGACGAGTTCCTTGCGACCAACGATGAACCCCGCCTGCGGGCCGCCCAGCAGCTTGTCGCCCGAGAAGGTCACGAGATCGGCGCCGTCCGCGACCGCCTCGGCGACCGTTCGCTCGCGCGCGAGCCCGAGGTGGGCGAGGTCGACGAGCGTTCCTGAGCCAAGATCGTTGACCAGAGGGACCCCTCGTGCGCGCGAGAGGGCCGCAAGATCGCGCGCCGCGACCTCGGCCGTGAAGCCCTTGATACGGTAGTTGGAGGTGTGAACCTTAAGCACGAGGCCAGTCTTCTCGCTGAGCGCCTCAACGTAATCCTTGGCGTGCGTCCGATTGGTGGTGCCAACCTCGCGCAGCCGCGCGCCCGCGCGCGCCATGACGTCCGGCATGCGGAAGGCGCCGCCGATCTCGATCAGCTCGCCGCGCGAGACGATTGCGTGGCGTCCCTTCGACAGCGTGTTGAGCACGATGAAGACGGCCGCGGCGTTATTGTTGACGACGGTGGCGTCCTCGGCGCCAGTCAGCTCGCACAGGAGACCGCGCACCAGTGCGTCGCGTTCACCGCGTCGGCCGCTCGCAAGATCGAACTCGAGCGCGATCGTCTGCCGCATGGCCGTGACCGCCGCATCCACAGCCGCCTCCGCGAGCACCGCGCGACCGAGATTGGTGTGCAGCACCGTACCGGTGAGATTGAACACGGCGCGTACGTTTGGCCGCGCGTCGCGGTTAAGACCGGCGAGCGCAGCGATCGCGACCTCGTCGACGCCCACGGCGTCGAGACGTCCGGCGCGCACGGCGGCCCGGCTCGCATCAAGCGCAGTCCGCACCGCCGCGACCGCCGCTGGCCGGCCGAACCGATCGCTCGCGACCCGAGCGGCCGGCGTCTTGAGCACCTCGTCAACCGAAGGCAGGCCGCGCAGTGCATCGGTCTGACGCGTCATCGCCAGCACCTTCAATATCCAAGCAGAAAGTGGTCAATGCCGCCGCGCCGCAGGTCGGTCTCGCGCATCAGCAGATCGAGGCCGAGTGAGCCGACGTCGTCAGCAACCGGGTCGAGCGCTGGGTCGCTGCGCTGCTCGAAGATCTTTACGTAGCTGCGGCACTCCTCGCAGCATTCGGCTTTGACGGTGCCGAGACCTCCGGCGATCTCCTGATAGGAAATGCCCTTGGTCGATCCGCACACGGTGCACTTGATGCGGACGAAGTTCCACAGCGTGCCGCAGAGTGAGCACGCGCAGAAACGCGCCCCATGGGCGCCATGCCAGCCGACCACAAGCGATGAAACCGGTGGCGCGCCGCACGCCGGACAGGCGCCGACGCCGACCGGTACGAGGCGTGTGGCATCCAGACCTGCGGCGAGCCGCGCGAAGTGCACCTGAAGCGCTGCGGCGACGAAGACATGCTCGGCAAGCGCTTCGATCGGAATGGAATCGGAGAGCACCGATTGGGCCATGGCGGCCAGCGCGGCCGAGTCGGCGGCCTGGACCTTGGCGAGCGCCGCACGCGCCGCCGCCGGCATTGAACATGCGCCGCACCCGGCCAGCACACGATCAAGCGTGGCGTCGGCGGCACGATCCGTTGTGAAGCGGCCTCGATCGAGCGGCGGCATGCCATATTCATGGACGCGAGCGAGCGCGTTGGGCTCCGGCATGGCCACGGGCGGAAGCCCCTCTTGAACGCCATGCTGGACCGCGCTCAGCTTGGCCAGAAAGATGAGATAGGGCTCGAGTTCATGGCCGTGCGCGAGCGACCGAAAGCGTTCGCCGCGGCGCGCGAACAGGGTCAGAGGGTTAGGGACACGAGCGAAGGGCGGCGCGGTTACGTCGCCGATCGGGATCGGGGGATGGCGCGGCGCGCCGACCTGGGACATTGCTCACCTCACGAACCGCACGGGCCACGTGGTTGTCGGCCGAGAGCCCTTTATTGGGCGGGCGTCGCTCCCCTTTGCTGATCTTTCGGTCGCTCGGATACAAGCTCACGCAGCCACTTGCGGTGATGGCGCCAAGCCCAGCCGCCGGTCACCTGCCCGCGCGTCATGGCGCTGATCGTCCCGCGCACCCAGATGGCGGCATAAACGTGTACGATCCATACGCAAATGGCGATGACGGCGGCGGCGGAATGTACCAGCGCGGCGATCCGCTTCTGGTCAATCGTCAGATAAGTGCCGAAGTATTGGTCCCACATCGCAAGACCACTAAACAACAACACCACGATCAAGATCGACATGGACCAGAAGACGACCTTCTGACCGGCGTTATATTTGCCGACCTCCGGGAGGTTCTCCTCCTGACCGGTGAGCACCTGGTGAAGCTTCGCGATCCAGACGTTGTCCGTGCGCTTCCAGAGATTTGCCCGCCAGAAGCGCACGAACAGGCCGGAGAAGCTGAAGAACAGCACCACGCCGATCCACGGATGGATCGCACGGGTGGCCTGTCCGCCGCCAAACAACATCGTCAGAAAGAACAGCCATGGATCGAACAGCGCGAGCCCGGAGAGCGCCAACAACACCAGACAGGTCGCGGTGATCCAATGGTTGATGCGCGCCGCGGCCGTGTAGCGGTCGACCGTAACCGGGTCACCGGGATGCACGCTGTCGCCCGGCTCGACGTCATAGGCGCTCATCCCGGTCCACTCCCCACCAAGCGCTCGGCATTCTCCTCATCCTCGCGCGTCGTCGTGTTTGGTCCCTCCACGAGACGGTGCACGACGCCGATCACCGCAAACAGACCGATCGCTGCCATGCCGATGTATTTCGACACGCCCTTCCAGAGTTCGACCAGAGGACTTATTCGCGGCTCACGCGGCAGACCGGCGTAGATCTCGGGCTTGTCGGCGTGATGCAGGACGTACATCACATGGGTGCCGCCAACGCCCGGCGGATCGTAGAGCCCCGCATCAGCGAACCCACGCGATTTGAGGTCCGTGATGCGCCCCTGCGCATGCTGGATCATTTCCTCCTTGGTGCCAAAGGTGATCGCATGCGTGGGGCAGGCCTTGGCGCAGGCCGGACCCTGCCCGACGGCGACGCGGTCGGAGCACAGCGTACACTTGTAGGCCTTGTGGTCGACCTGTGAGATGCGCGGGATGTTGAACGGACAGCCCTTTACGCAGTACGCGCAGCCAATGCAGTTTTCGTGCACGAAGTCGACGATGCCGTTGGAGTACTGCACGATCGCGCCCGGCGCCGGGCAAGCCTTGAGACAGCCCGGGTCCTCGCAGTGCATGCAGCCGTCCTTGCGGATCAACCATTCCAGATTCTGCGTCTCGGGATTCACCCATTCGGTAAATCGCATGAGCGTGAACATTTCCGGCGTCAGGTCGGCCGGGTTCTCGTAGACGCCCACAAATGTGCCGGTGCCGGCGCGCTTGTCGTTCCATTCGAGACAGGCCGCCTGGCACGCCTTGCAGCCGATGCATTTCGACACGTCGATAAGCTTGGCAACCGGCGTGAGCTTGCGCGCCGGCGGCGGCACCGACGAGGCTGACCGGCGAACCAGATCAGCCTCACTTAGATCTACCCGCAGGTTCTGGGTGTCGGGGTTGGGAAGCTCGAATTCGAAAGCCATCGCTCCCTCCCGTCACGCCACTGGCCCGGTGGTCGGCTCAATGTCGACCAGGAATGCCTTGAACTCCGGGGTCTCCGCATTGGCATCGCCGACGAACGGTGTCAGCGAGTTCGGGCCGAAGCCCTTGCGGGCCTCGCCCATGAAGCCCCAGTGCAGAGGAATGCCGATAACATGGACCGTCTTGCCGTCGCACACGAGCGGTCTGATGCGCTTTGTCACCAGCGCCTTTGCCCGCACGCTGCCGCGGTTGGACCACACCTTCACCCAGCTGCCGGGCGTGATGCCCTTCTCCTTCGCCAGTTCCTCGCCGATCTCGACGAAGAATTCCGGCTGCAACGACGCGTTGATCTTGCTGTGCTTGGTCCAGTAGTGAAAGTGTTCGGTGAGCCGATAGGAAGTCGCCGCATAGGGGAAGTCCTTGACGTCCCCGAACTGCTCCATGTCGTCGCTGAACACCCGCGAGACTGGATTGCCGCGAATTTTCGGATTGATCGGATTGGCGATCGGCGACTCGAACGGCTCATAATGCACCGGGAACGGACCTTCCCGCATCAAGGTGCGGGCGAACAGCCGCGCAGTGCCTTCGGCGTTGAGAATGAAGGGACCGACCACCTCGGGTTTGGCATCTGGCGCGATGTCAGGGACATCGTAGCCCGACCAGGCCGTGCCATTCCATTCGACCAGCTTGCGGCTTGGATCCCAGGGCTTGCCGCTGAGGTCCGCCGACGCCCGGTTGTAAAGAATGCGGCGATCGGCCGGCCACGCAAAAGTCCAGTTCGGGAAGATGCCCGTGTCGTCGCGATCGCTATTGTCGCGACGTGCCATGATGTTGCCCGCCTCCGTAAAGCAGCCGGAGTAGATCCAACAGGCGCAGGCCGTGCTGCCGTCATCGCGCAACGCCGCGAAGCCCGGCAGCTGGTGGCCTTGCTGCAAGATCACCCTGGCGGGATCGTTCGGATCAGTCACCGTCTGCAGCGCGGAGCCGTTGAGCTCGCGTGCGAGTTCCTCGGGCGTCGGATCGCCCGGATCTTTGTAGTTCCAGGTCAGATCGACGATCGGATCCGGGAAGGCGCCGCCCTCCTTCTGATAGAGCGCCTTCAGGCGCTGGGCGAGCTGGGCCATGATCCATACGTCGGATTTCGCTTCGCCCGGGGGCGTACCGCCGGCCCAGTGCCATTGCAGCCAGCGTCCCGAGTTGGTGAGCGAGCCTGAGTCTTCGGCAAAGCAGGTCGCCGGCAGTTGAATGACTTCGGTCTGGATCTTTGAGGGATCGACGTCGTTGTAGTCGCCGTGGTTCTCCCAGAACCGCGACGTCTCGGTGTCGAGTGGGTCCATGATCACCAGCCACTTGAGCTTGGACAGGGCGGCGGTGACTTTGCGCCGGTTCGGGAACGCCAGCAATGGGTTGAAGCCCTGGCAAAAGTACCCGTTGATCTTGCCGAGGTGCATCAGCTCGAACGCGCGTAAGATATCATAGGCCGGCACATCAAGCTTGGGCAGATAGTCATAGGCCCAATCGTTGTCCGCCTTCGCGGCATCGCCCCACATCGACTTCTGAAGGCTGACGAAGAACTTCTTGTAATTCTGCCAGTAGCTTGTCTGGCTCGGCCGCAGCGGCGCGAACTTGCGGGTTGATAGATATTTGTCGAGACTTATTTCGGCGTCCACCGGCATGTTGAGATAGCCGGGCATGAGATGCGACATCAACCCGATGTCGGTCAGCCCCTGAATGTTGGAGTGACCGCGTAAGGCATTCATGCCGCCGCCGCGCACACCGATATTGCCGAGCACGAGCTGGAGCATCGCCATGGTGCGGATGTTTTGCGACCCCTTGGAATGCTGCGTCCAGCCGAGGGCGTACATCGACGTCATGTACTTGTCCTTGGCGGAGGTTTCGCCGATCATCTGCGCGACCTTCAGGAATTTGTCCTTCGGCGTGCCGCAGATGCGCTCAACCATTTCAGGCGTATAGATTGAGACGTGTCGTTTGAGCAGGTTCCACACGCAGCGAGGATTCGCCAGCATCTCGTCGACGATGACGAAGCCGTCAGCACCGATTTCGTAATCCCAGGTCGACCGGTCGTAGTCGCGCCGGGTCTCGTCGTAGCCGGTGAAAAGGCCGTCCTTGTAGTCGAAGCCCTCTTTCACGACGTAGGTCGCGTTGGTGAACCCTGTGACGTATTCCCACTGCACCTTGTCGTTCTCGATGCAGTAGTTGATGAGGCCGTTGAGGAAGGCGATGTCGGTCCCGGGTCGGATCGGCGCGTAGAAATCGGCAACCGACGCCGACCGGGTGAACCGCGGATCAACCACTATCAGTTTGGCGCCGCGGTTGGCTTTCGCCTCCGTGACCCATTTGAATCCGCAGGGGTGCGCTTCCGCTGCGTTTCCACCCATGATGACGACAAGGTCCGTGTTCTTGATGTCGGTCCACGAATTCGTCATCGCACCACGACCAAACGTTGGGCCCAGACTGGACACCGTGGGGCCGTGTCAGACCCGCGCTTGGTTGTCGAAGACGAGCATTCCGGCGCCGCGCACGACCTTGTAGGTCATCCACGCTGTTTCGTTGGTAGTTGCAGAGGCCGCAAGGAAGCCGGTAGTGAGCCACCGGTTGACTGTGGTGCCCTCGGCGTTTTTAACGATGAAGTTTTGATCGCGGTCGTCCTTCATCAGGCGGGCGATGCGATCAAGCGCATCCTCCCAGCTCACGCGATCGAACCTGTCCGACCCGGGCTTGCGCACCATCGGGTACTTCAGCCGTGTCTCGGCGTGGACGATGTCGAGCAAGCCCGCGCCCTTCGGGCAGAGTGTGCCGCGATTGGTCGGGTGATCGACGTCCCCTTCGATATGGGTGATCTCGGCCTTCTCGCCCTTCGCAAGATCGCCCTTGGAATACATGATGATGCCGCAGGCAACCGAGCAATATGTGCAGGTGTTGCGCGTCTCGGTGGTACCGGCCAATTTGAAGGGCCGAATGGCCGCCGCACAGGCGGTCTCGACATCGCCGAAGCCAAGCGCTCCGAGCGTGGTTGTCGCGAGACCCACGCCAGCGCCGACCAAGAAGCGGCGCCGCGAGAGTTCGATGTTCATGGCTGCTGACTCCTGAAGAAGGTTGGCCCCTCCAAGGGACACACTCGGCTCAACGCGCACGCGCCGCGAAATAACTTATTTCCAAAAGCTATTTTCGACTTTCACCGATGTCAAATAAACAGCAGTACATGCGCCATTATGCCAAGTATTCGTACGGTGCAATAAGCAAACGAAAAGTGCATCAGGCGAAAAACGAAATAAAGAAAGCGAAAAATTCCGCGACTCAGCCCATAGCCCGACGCTATGGGTCGCCGTATGCCTGTCGGCAACCATGCCTTCGTGCCCTCGTGTCATACGGTGGTCGCTTGTCAGATTGCTCACTCGCACATTCTGCGCGCGGGACTGCAAACGCCTCCCGGGGCTCGGGGCGATCAGCTTCCGGGCATTTTGTCCGGCGCCGATCGTATTCGGTGTCGTTGCTTTGCGGCAAGATTGCTTTCTTTGCTCATTTTGTGTGCGGCGGTTGGTCCCTCGTCGGCCGACCAGCATGTAGGAGGAACGACGCATTCTCCGATAACCTACCTCCGTTCGCGCCGACGTGGACCGTCGATGGCGAGGCAAATTTCCAGCGCTAAATGGTGCGAGCCGTGCTGCGAAGAGGTACCAGGATTGCGGAGTTTGACCGATCGCGCCCGATAGCGCGGGCCGACGCGTGGCCCGTGCGGACCGAAGCTGGAATTGTTGCTATATGCTCAGCCGAGAGCGCTACAGGTCGCCTTGACCCGAGTTCGTTACGGTACGCAATTAGGGCTTTGGTGGTCGCAAGGACGCCCGCATGAACATTCCACCGGACCACAAGGCTGAGACCGTGCTTGATCTGCGCGGCTTGTACTGTCCCGAGCCGGTGCTGCGCGCCAGGAAGGCGCTGCGCGGCGTTCCGATCGGCGGTATCCTTGTGCTCGAATGTACCGATCCACTAACCGTGATTGACGTGCCGCACTTCGTGAACCAGACAGGACACACGCTCGACGGCCGTGAGCGCCGCAGCGAGCTTTACGTCTTCCGCATCATCAGGCGGAAGTAGCGTGCCGGCGACCGTCGAACAGGGGAGATGCAGTCTTTGAGGAGCCGACCATGGACGCACAGAATATCCGTCTAACGAGTCTTGCCCACGGCGGCGGCTGCGGTTGCAAGCTTGCACCGTCGGTACTCCAGGAACTTCTCGTCGAACAGCCGGCTGCCCGGCCCTACCGACAGCTCTTGGTCGGCAACGAGACTGGTGATGATGCGGCAGTCTGGCAGGTCGACGACAAAACGTGCGTCATCGCTACCACCGATTTCTTCATGCCGATGGTGGACGACCCATACGACTTTGGACGCATCGCGGCGACGAACGCGATTTCTGACATTTATGCCATGGGCGGCAAGCCGATTATGGCACTCGCGGTCCTGGGGATGCCGATCGACAAGATATCGACCGCGGTGGTCCGCGCGATCCTCAAAGGAGGATCGGATATCTGCGCGACTGCGGGCATTCCGATTGCGGGCGGGCACTCGATCGATTCGCCGGAGCCGATCTATGGGCTCGCGGTGATCGGCATTGGGCGGCCCGACGTCATTCGCCGCAACGCCGACGCGCTCCCGGGCGACGCGCTGATTCTCACGAAGGGGCTGGGAGTCGGGATCTATTCGGCCGCCTTCAAGAAAGGCGCCTTGTCGTCAAAGGCCTACGCCGAAATGATGGAGTCCATGACGCTTCTCAACCGCGTCGGCATGGAACTCGCCGAACACCATGCGGTTCATGCGATTACCGACGTGACAGGCTTCGGCTTCCTTGGACATGCGCTCGAGATGGCACGAGCCTCGAAGCTGTCGTTGACGATCCGCCTCGACGATCTTCCGCTGCTCTCGGAAGCCGCGATACTGGCCCGGCAGAAGTACATCACCGGGGCTTCGGACCGCAACTGGGCAAGCTACGGCGAAAGCGTGAGCCTGCCGGCAGACCTGCCCGACTGGCGTCGCCATTTGCTCACCGATCCACAGACGTCGGGCGGCTTGCTGGTGGCATGCGACCCTGATCACGCGCAAGACCTGCTTGCAAAGATTATCGAGGCCGGCTGTCCCCGGGCAGCCGTCGTCGGCCAGGCGCTCGAGGGCGCACCCTCAGTCGTGGTTGAAGCCTAAAGCGCGGCCGGCACGAGGGTCCGGCTCGCAACTTGACGGGATTTTTAATCTTCTTGAGCCTTTTTGCTGCGCGTTGACGGCGGACGGGACCCTCGCTTCATCGCCCGCGTTATTCCATCTATTCGAGACAGGGCGCATGGCATGAAGCGCATTCCGACCGTCGTTGTCGCACTATCATTCGCCGTTCCGTCTACATTTTGGCCCAACGGCAAGGCAATCCACCGAAGCCGCCCGTCCAGTTTCCTTCGGGCAAGGCGCCGGAAAAGAGCCATACGAAGGGTATTCGTCTGCGTTTAACCCGAGTGTCCTGCGACCGCGCTCATCTGCGCCAGCAAATCGCCTTGCTGCGGAAGGAGTGTGACCTTGACTTTGCCTTCGAGGAGGTTCTCAACCTCCAGCACATCGAAGACAGCCTTGGTGACCTCCGGATCGGCGCTGATGATCCTCAAGGCCTCGCCGACTATCTTTGGCCGCATGGCCTTGGCCTTGGCGAACTCGATGGCAGCCTCGCGCTCGGCGGTGCTGGTTATAATGCTGACCTGATTGGTGCCATCCTGCTTGATTGCCGATGTCACCTGCCGCAAGCGGTTGACCACCTTTTCCTCAATTTGTTTAATCATGTTGCTGTCGCGAAAGTGCACTTTTCGGATATAAACCGAACCCAGCTTGTAGCCCCACTCGATCGATTTGGGTGAAACCTCGGCGCGCACCGCCTGGCTCATTTGGTGACGGGTCTCAAGCATCTCCGACAAGGGTAGATTACTAAGGGAGCGAATCGTCGCGTTGCTCACGTTGGCAGCGAGAGACCCTTGCGGGTCCGTGTTCTTGAACAGGAACGCAATGGGATCACTGATGAACATCTCATACCAGACGCCTATACCCATGGGGGCGCCTTCCTCCGAGTTAACCGGCAGGCTGCGCAGGTAGCGCTGGTCCAGCCGCAAGTCGAGGACGTGGCGTTTGCCGAGCCAGTTGACGATAAGTGCCGCCGGGCCGAGCCTGGTCCAGAGAAGAGACAAGCCTGGTTTGTCGAGAACGCCAATGACCCGCCCAAACAGGACATAGACGTGACATGTTCGCTCATCGACGATTGCATAGACGCCGAACAACCGAAAGAGCCCGCTGATTAGCCCCTCCGCCACGAACAGCACGGCGAAGACCAACGCCGCCGATACCAAGAACTCGACCATTGCCCGACCTCCGTTAGGGTTTTTCTGGCACGATGGCGTGCTGTGCTTTTGCGTAAAGTCCGAGTTGGACATTTCGCACATAAGTTTGCAGCACATCGGGTCCATGGTTTTTCAGAGTGGTCAGTTGCTCAGCGAGCGCAACCAACGGCGACACCTCGGCCTGCGCTTTGAGTGTCTCGATTTCAACTGCTCGTCGCGACTCCACAATCCGCTGGTCGGCCCTTGCGTGAGCAAGACTGATGTCGGACGAAACTTGGTTGTGCGCCGTGTTAATCGCGGCAAGCGCCGGCTCAACCTCGCCGGGCGGCTCAATGGCTGTAATCAGCGAGGCATCCAGAATAACACCATATCGCGCCTCAGCGGAGCGGCATTCACGCTCCATCGTCTCGTTGAGGGACCGCATATGCTTGCGAATGTCGTTGATCGATATTCCGGCCATGGCGCTCATCTCTTCGGTTGTCTCATGGCCATCCGCGCCGGTTATGGGTGGGGGCTTCGGCGCTTCGAAGTCTGCAATGCGCTCACGCACCACCGATACGAAATAGGCCATCACATGCCCAACTGGGTTTTTGACCCCAAAAAGATAGGCATAGAGGTTGGCGTCCGACACCCGGTAGCGAATCTGACCTTCCAGCCCGGTATTAAGCTGATCCTTAGTCACCGCTTGCAAGATTGTGCCGTTACTATTGGCGGTCGGATCCTCGAAATCTTTCGCCATGTTGATCGTCTCAGTCGCCACCGAAACTTTGTAGACGCGTTCCCAGGGCCACTTGAAATACGGCCCGCCAGGGCCGATCACCCGGACCTGAGGATAGACGTACCGGTCCCGCTCGTCCGGACGCATGAGATCGGCCAATGGTGTGTCGAGAGTGGTGGCCGTGCCGACTCGTTGGGCGCGCCCAAGAACAGTTTTGACCGCACGCTCGTTGGGATCGACTGTGAAGAAGCCGCTGAGAATGAAACGCACAAGAAACCAAACGACAACTCCAACTAAGACGCTTCCGGAAATCAGCATGAGAGCTCCGTTTCGGTCAGACCGCTCGCGGTTGCGCGCGGCTCCACGACACATTACGACCTTCGACAAACGGCAGGCTGCCGATTGCTTACCGCGCCAAGCCTATCAAGATCAATCCCTGTAGCCGTCTGCGCGGACCAGTACATGGAGCGGCACACGATATACAAAATAATGTTTGATGCTTAAGATTCAGTGTCGGGCTTGCCCTGTGCACACTGCAAAAGGTAGATGCACCTAGTGATTTCTCCCTCACTATCGTCGTGCCCTTCGGGCCGCACCATCGTGATGTTGTTGGCTTTCGTCTGTCATGCGGCGTTCGCACCCAAGCGTCACTCAAGCTTAAGCGCGTTACGCTTCGACATCAGTGCCCGTAGAGCAGCGGCGCCCTCACTGGCTCAGTTGTACTCAGCCTCAGTGTGGACCCAGATCTTGACACCACAGCCCTCATCAAACAGGCGACCCGTCGTACCTCATCAAAACTTTGTCCGGCCAAAACAGTGGCACCTTCTATCGGTTAGCGATGGAGTGCGCAAATGGTCAGAGCGTACCCTGGTTATTGTGCCTGCCGGTGCAGATCGTCGAATCCGGCGCAATTTGATTTGGGAGTCCACCTGACACAATCAGTCGTGCCGGACGCGATGCCGTTGCTTCCGGCCGTCAGTCCAGACCGTCGTCAAGAGAGGCCAAAGCCGCTGCTTTCGAGCGCGGCCGACGCGGCGTCGAGTCACCTCGCTAGTCCAAGCTTTGATCAAGCGCGACGTTGTCTCGGCAGGTTCATGCCGCGCGGACGCAGTTCAGTGGCGGGACGACAGCTTCCCGAACTGATTGCAAGGCCGGATGAAAACTGCCGGATATGGCCACGCTAGCGGTCAACCGGGTAATATCGCATCGCCGAACCGTCTTTCTCCTTCCGTATGAGTCCGCGCTTAATCAGCGTATTGCGCAGACCATCGGACTGCTCGCGGTTCAAGCGCCGATTGAGTTCACTGGGCCGTATTCCCGGATGGGCCCTGATCAACGAAAGCGTCTTTTCCAGGTCGCCACCCTCGCGGCCCGTTTTCGCTGATTTGACCAGTCGAGTTTTGCGCCTAACCGTCTTTCGTGTGCGCGCGGCTTTCGTCCGGGTTTTGGGTCGCTGCAGCCTTCGCTTCATTGTAGCTGTCCTCCTTCTAGGCGACTCTCTTACACATATTCTACGATTTCCGACAAATCCGCCAATGCTGCTTTGCGGTGGAGTAGTGCGGTTTATGTCGCAGAACGGCAAAAGAACGAACCTGCTGGTGCCGAGTGAGGGACGTCGGCGGCCGGGGATCCAAATTTCCACCAAGTGACAGAATGACGGGACGTACGCTGCATTTGAGGATCGCAGGGGGACCTGCAGCGAGAAAATATGGGAGTTTATATTCTTGTACTGTCGAAAATCTGCAGCTATTTGCGACTTATGAAGCTATCGGCATGGGCGAAGACCAGCAGTTCGTTGTACCAGACCGCGTGGCGCATGTGGCATAACGGCAAACCTGTCCTGCGGGCCGCGCAGCTTCCGACCGGGACGCTCATCCCTGCCCCTCACAAGGTCTCAATGGCAGAGCTCGTCGCGATCTGTGCGCGGCTATCCGGTGCTGATCAGAAAGCCGATCTCGATGGCCAATTTGGACGCCGCACCGCATGTGTCTCGCACGAGCGCCTGATGGTTGGTCGTTCTGTGTCGGCGATCGGCTCTGGTCAAAATGGCCACCAAGCCAAGATCATGCGCTTGCCGGCGAGCAATGGAGGAATGTATGAAAATCGCCGAACTGGCTGCGCAGCTGCGTCAGCGGCAGGCTGACAGGGGCATGGCGTGGTCGACGTTACGCCGCCTTTCCGATGCAGATATCATCGATTGTTACATCACCTGCTCACACTGCGGCGAGCGGCAGTTCGACCGGGCCACGCTAGCGCGGATCATCGCGCAGGCGACCGACGCGGAAACCTTTATCGCTCTTTGCAACGTGAACGCGCGCGGTAAACATTGAGTTTGGCGTTCCGGAACAAAATCGTCGCGATCCGGCATTGACGGCGCCTGCGCAAGGATCTGCGAGAGTGCGCCTTTGGAGGGACGAAGTCAGGCCACCAAATGACTTCGCCCCAGACGGCACGTTTTCGTTGCCGGAGGCCGTGCCTGCGTACATATCCCTGTCCCTCCTCAGGGTGAGGTGGCGAGCGCTCGGGATTTCAGCCATCGGCTTTTTCTTCAGTAGTTATTGACAAATATTCCGATTTGGCATATTGGTCGATTGACGTCCTTCAACGGCAGGAGGCAATGATGGCAAAGCAGAAGGACCAGCGGACGCTCGTCACGTTCCTGCTGGACGAAACCGGGTCCATGGCGTCCATCAAGGATGATACCATCGGCGGATTCAATTCCTACCTTGAAACGCTGAAGACGTCGGGCGCCCTGATCGACTTCACGCTGATCAAGTTCGACAGCAATCGCCTTGAGAAGGTATGCGTCGCCGCACCGATCAAGGAAGTTGCCGAGCTCACCTCCGAGACCTACCAGCCCGGCGCCAGCACGCCGCTCATCGACGCCGCCTATAAGACGATCAAGGCGGTTGAGAAGTCTCTCAACGGTTCAAAGCCCAAGGTCGTCGTTTGCATCCAGACGGACGGCCACGAGAACGCTTCGACCGAACATACGTGGGACGAGCTTAATGCGCTGATCAAGGAAAAGACCGCCGATGGATGGCAGTTCAATTTCCTAGGTACCGGCATTGATGCCTATGACACTGGTCGGCGCATGGGCGTGGCAGCAGAGAGCACAATTGCTAGCGCAATGGACGCGCGGTCTGTTCGGGCGTCGTATGCGGCGGTTGCCGATAGTGCAATGGCTTTTGCGAGCGGACGAGCTCCGACCGCCAGGATTTCGATGTCCGCGCGCGCCGCATCAGGCGATGCCTACTACCGGAACGTTTTCGGCTCGGGTGGAAGGCCGTCCCCCGCCTCGCCCATTCGTAGCCGGCCATCGGCTTCGGCGCGTCCGCCGGCCAAGCGCAAAACCGTCGATGACTTCGCGCTCTAACAAGCGGCGGCTCAATGCAGCGAGCTGCCAGTTTGGCTCGGCGGTGGCCAACGCCCTCGCCGAGCGCCAGATGTCGCAACTTGATCTTGCGAGCACTCTGGGTAAATCGCTTGCCTACACCAACCAGACGCTCACAGGGCGAAAGAGTGCCTCTCCTCAGTGGGTGAATTTGGTGGCCGAGGCGCTTCGACTATCGTCGGCCGAGCGGGCCCAGCTTCATCGTGCGGCCGCAAAGGACCAAGGTTACGAGATTGACCTTGGAGAATATCGGCCTGCGAAGCGCAAGCGAGACTGAAGCTGCAATGGCCTTGCTGCTTTGATGACTCAGCCGGTCCCAAAGCGCCCCGTTGTCGAAGTGCGCCATTGCAGCTCGCGCGGTGTTGAGCCCCGGATCTGCGCTGCCATCACGACAAGGTAGGATGAGGGGAACGTGAGCAAGCATATCTGGCGGGCGAGACACGACTTGTGCCTCGCTCTCAACGTCGTGCTTTGGAGTGGTGATGCCCATTGTGCAGCACTATCCGGGAGCAGCCTTTGACGTGGTCACGCCGAAGGCCAGAGGGCGGTCGGCAATCGTAAACCTCCAGGCAAACTTATTCCTTCGGGGCATTTGGAAATTTCAACTTTTGGGCCTATCGGTCATTGGACTTGGTCGCGACGTCGCCCGTTCGCTAATGATGCCACCATGTTGAATAATCGCGAAGCTCTCCGGAGCTGGAGCCGGAAGTTCCATTTCACTAAAAATACGGCCTGGCCTTCCGACACGCCGCTTGATCTTGCGTCAGTGGACTCGCAGGCCACTCCACGGCCCTGTGCGCGGTAAAGAGGTGCCTACGAATAGGTAAACGCGTCGGCCCCTGCCCGCAAAATGTCGCGGTTTATGAAATGGAACTTAAGGACCGGCAATGGTCGTTCTCGGAAAATATCGGGGGCCGTTTCGGCAAACAAAACCGCTGGTCTACCCGAATGATCAATAAGATTGGCCGGGTTCTGTATGAGACATTGATATAGAGACATCGCGTCAGCCTGACATCTTGGACGACGACGGTTCCAATTGGGCGAGATCGACCAGGGGTCCATAGCGCGCAGTGCTCGCTGGTAATTGTGGCCTATCCCCATGGCGGCTCGTTCTCGAATAAGGCGCCTCCTGGAAGCCACGATTCCAACAATGCAGGAGAAAACCTGCAACGGATGCCGACGTTAGATTCTGCTCGCGAGCCCCCTCAACAGCATCGGCGCCGGTCGACGTCGGACGCAAACGGGGAAGCGGATGCGGAGCGCTTGGAAGCCGGAACGCAACGATATGGTCAGGGCAGACGGCGGTGCGTCGTGCCACCAAATACATTGCTCAGTATATCGTTGCATATGGGGCCTTGCTGGGTCTTTATCAGGAAGGAATTGCTGAATCAGTCTCTTTGCTCATTCGATTCCATTGTCGAAGCACATGCTGACACCTAGCAACAGCGTTAGGTTCGAGTCCCTTTCGTTCCCGCGATGATATCGAAGATCGCCGTCTCGAACCGCTACGGGTATACTGCGAGCCTTCGGTCCTTGAATCATGATAGGACGAATTGTGTGGATTGCGGAGCCAATCTGCCTGACTGCATCATCACCGCGTGTAATGATACAATGGCCGCACCGATTTGCGAGGTTGCAATGCGTGCTCAGCCCCTCGCCCATGAGATCAACGTCGACCGCATCGACTTGGACGGGCTCGACAAATTCCTGGTGTCTGATCGCTCGCCTCCGGACAGCATGACGTTGTCCGAACTCGACGGCCTGCTCACTGGAATCGCAATTGGACCCACGCTGGTTCCGCCAAGTGAATGGGTGCCGTTGATTTGGGGAGGTTATGCGCCCGAGTTCGCGGACCTGGACGAGGCCAATGCGATCCTCCGCTGCATCATGGCCCGATACAACGAGATTATCCAGGAAATTGCTGATGATGCGCTCGCCCCTATCTTTTGGGTTGACCTAGATGGCACCTTCATCGCTGCGAGCTGGGCCGAAGGCTTTCTTCAGGCCATCATGTTGCGCGCAGACGCATGGAAGCCGCTGTTCAAGTCCAAGCGCGATGGCAACCTGTTGCTCCCTATCCTTTCGCTATGCGGCGATGAAGATGGTCAATCGCTGCTTGGCCTAGCGCCGGCGGAAGAGGAGGACATCGCGGACGAAGTCACTGAGCTGATCCCTGGCTGCGTCATGGCGATCGCCGCTTATTGGCGCCGCAAAGGGTCGAAGCAGGTCACCATGTCGCTCAAGGCAGAGCCGCGACGGATATCAAGCGACGTTAAGGCTAAGATCGGCCGCAACGACCCATGTCCTTGCGGGTCCGGCAGAAAGTTCAAAAGATGTTGCGGCAAGGCCGAGCGGTCAAGTACTCCAACGCACAGGTGAGCGGTCTCGGTCCGGAGTTTGCCACCGAGGTCGCGGATTAATTGGCTCGCATCAGAAAGTTTCGCGAAATTGGCGACAGCTTCGCCGCACATTAGAGGGTATTGCTTGCGGCGGCTTCCATATGGTTTTGTTTATGCTGAGCTTGAAACCGAAATCGTCACGGCAAGCGATGGCAAAAGGCTCCGACAGGAGAATCGGTGCGGTGCGGTTGGGACCTGCCCTTCTGAAGATCGTCACTATTTTCAGCCTCTTCATCATCGCCTTATCGCCGTCGCCTCGATCTTTTGCCGCGGAGCAACCATCGGACGTTCCCGCTTGGCTGAGCGCCTACGTCGGCGAAGGTGAAGGTCAAATCGCACGAGTAGTCTTGCGCAGGGCCCGGGCTCTTTACCTGCACAAAGTGAGCGAAGGAGCGGTTAAAAATCGTTGCTACTTCGCCATGGACGCTACGCGTCCCGGCGATTTAAGCGATGCCAGACTGGGGCGTCGGTTCTACGTCGTCTGCGAAGCCGATCGGTCGTTTCGCGCGATTTCGGTGGGTCACGGAGGCGGTCGCAATCTGAAAGGCATCGCGGATTTCGCAAACGGAAGACGATGCGCGAAGAACTTCAGCAATGCGTTAGATTCCAAACTGACAGCCGGCGGCGCCTATGTGACGGGTGAGATAAAAGCGTCCTTCAAAGGCTATTATCGCGTCTCAGCAAAGCAAGACGCGGTCTTGATACGCTCCTTCGTTCAGTTTGACGGCGAAGGCGAGACCGCAAACGCCAGACAGCGCGAAATCGGCGGTCACGGCGCGGTATTGTTAAGGGGGGTATGTCTTCGAAGAAATCCGGACAGCCCGTACGCAGACCACGCCGGTTACGTTCCGTACGGAACACTGGCGGATTACGCCGGCGGCCGAAGCAACGGCTGCACCAGTTGGTCGGGGTCAGACGCCCGGCAAATCATCGCCATGGTGAAAGACGATCCGACGACTCTCTACATCTATCCTGACGCGGCCGATGTTGAGGCGGTGGGGCAAGCAGTGAAGACTGGCCAGTCGCTGCCGCGCGTGGGATTATATTGGAACGTTTCCTGCTTGAAAGAAATCCACTCTCCGAAATTTTGGCCTCAAGAAACCCTCGGTCCGATACTCGCTCGATACAAGAAGGATCATCCGGAACCGCTGCAAGCAACAACGCCGATCTGCAAGGGGCGTTGAGATTTGTCTATTGTTCCTTGTCTGTTGCACTGCCAACGCCAGCCTCAAGATGAAATGGAGGTTCGGCCGTCGGCCAGCCTGAATCATGCATGGCGGCAATCGCGAAAGGATACGCCGGCAATTCAGCTGCTGTGACGGCTTTGGATGCCGCCCTTGTGGTCGCAGCCGTACACATGGAGGCCGGCGTTCGAAAACCTCCAAGGGATATTGCGTTATTTCCGCGAGCGTTCTGCGGATTCTGCAAACACCATTTATTCCGGTGATAACCGATGATTGCGGTCAACCAAGTCGAATTTTCAGGCACTCAGCCAACGAGCGGAAAGGGCTTCGCTGATTAGGTCTCGAGGTGCAGCAACTGACTGGTGCGACCTGAAGGCAACTGCGCGCGGGGGCTGGCATTCGCCCTGAGCGGTTCGGGAAAAACCACGATCTAAAATCATGGCGGGAGCGACGGGGTTCGAGCCCGCGCTTCCGGTGTGACGGGCGCGAAAATTGGCAAGGAAATCAATAGTACGTTCGACTTTTCGATCGCGAGAGCCCCACCAAACCGGCCGAAGTTGAAGGAGCCAACGGCCATCGGTCCGGCCTGCTACCTACTGCATCGTCAACGCGCGATACCTGGCACCGCCCGGGCGTGCGCCCGCGAGAACGGTCGTCAAATTGGCGGCTGTCTCGCGCCGTTCGGCCTCGATTGCCCGGAGCCCGTCCAAGCAATCCACACGCGCAATTGAGGTAAAAGCTGAGGTTTAGGGTCCGGTATTGCGGGCACGGTGTCCAGTCGCCGCGCAGCCGAAAGTACGCCGACGCGTTGTTCATGTCGGACATACGACTGCGGACGAAGTCGCCAGCGCAATAAGCCGTCTGTGCCCGCAGCTATTCAGACGGGAGGGCCGAATAAAGCCGGCGTCTCCAAGCGACCGACACTACGATGCAAAGGCTTGGGAGCAATGCACAAGCCCGAAAGGACCCGCCAGCCGCGTCCTGGTCTGGAATGTGAGCGCCCGTGTGGCTCTTAATGCGTAGGTCGCGCTTGGACCCGCCACGCGAGCGCAGCGGGCCGGATCAGACCGTTCAGCCGACTTTGAGGTTTTCGGCAGATTCCTTGCCGCGATTGCTGACAATCTCGTATTGAACCTTCTGCCCCTCATTGAGGGTGCTCAAGCCGGCTCTCTCGACTGCGGAAATATGAACAAAGACGTCCTTGCCGCCGCCTTGCGGTTGAATAAAGCCATATCCCTTGGTTGTGTTGAACCACTTCACGTTGCCCGTGGGCATCGCCATTTCTCCTGACATTGTGTGTGCCTGTCTGCCGAGTACGCTTGCGACGCAATACGGCAGATCCCGAGTTTTTGGGAGATGACTTGAGAGCACCCGGTACGGCAGAGCTTAGCAAGGCAGCCCTAAAACTTGGTCTGTCCCATATATGCCGAACGCCGCGTGGGGTCAACGCACCGTACCCGCTCAGCGCGAGGCAATAAGAACACTCGAGGCCACATCAAGCTGATTAGGCAGGAGCTTCAGCTTTTGTCCTCAGACGCCAAAGCTGAAAGCCATCACCATCGATAGCCCGCTCGATCGACACCCGTGAAAACTTGTGGGGCGGATCAGCTTCGGCCCTTACCACACCGATGGCGGTCCAGGGCCCATGCTGCGGCGGGAGCTTGCTTCCAGCCGGATCGCCGGCGAATGCGCGAAGGTCCTTTCGCGTCTCGGACTTGAAGATGTAAATGCGCATGGGTTTGATGCTTTCTGCGTTTGGTGGTTCTCAATGCGGCCGAGTGTCAGCGTCGCACGAAGGTCCTGCGCGCCGGCGGTCGGCTCGCGCCGGCACGCTCATCCTTGTGCCGAAAGATCAGTCGTCCCTTCTCCAGATCATATGGGGACATTTCGATCGTCACTCGATCGCCGGCCAAAGTCTTGATCCGATTCTTCTTCATCCTGCCGGCGGTGTAGGCGACGATTTCATGGCCAGCGTCAAGCTGAACGCGATAGCGCGCGTCAGGTAGCGCCTCGATTACGAGGCCCTCGAATTGTATCAGTTCTTCCTTTGCCATTATCAGCCTTTCGAGCGGCCCGGACCAATGCGGCCAAGGGCGGTGGCGGGGTCCGGGCAAGCCGCAGGTCGTCGGTTTGCGGCGCCGACAGGAGCATTCCGAGTTCGCTTCCGCGGATCTCCAGAGTGCGGCCTGGCTTGAACGTCGCCGTGATGTTGTTTGCCAGCGCTGTTGCGAGGTTGGCGGCTCCGTTTGGCAGTCGGGTGTTTCTGGTTGGCAGGCGCGCGGCTCTGGGTGGCCGAACGGTGACGCTGCGCCGGCCCCGAGCGCTGGTCCGTTGTCGAAATCGAGCGACGGATCAGCTTCTCAATATCGTGAAGAAATGGCAGTTCGTCTGCGTCACAGAGCGAGATCGCAGTACCCGCGGCGCCGGCGCGCGCGGTGCGGCCGATGCGATGTACATAGGTTTCCGGCACATTCGGCAGATCGAAATTTACGACATGGCTGATACCGTCGATATCGATCCCGCGCGCCGCAATATCAGTAGCAACGAGCGTGCGAACGGCTCCGCTGCGAAAGGCCGTGAGCACGCGCTCGCGCTGATTCTGTGACTTGTTGCCGTGGATGGCCGCCGCGGAAATCCCCGCCTTCGCGAGGCCGCGCACGACCTTATCTGCGCCATGCTTGGTGCGTGCGAAGACAAGGGCGCGGTCGACCTGTTCACGTTTCAAGACTTGAACGAGCACTGCTGCCTTTGCGGCGCGATCCACCCGTATAACTCGCTGTTCGACACGGTCCACAGTGGACGAAACCGGCGTGACTGCCACCTTGGCGGGCTCGCGCATCATCTGGTTGGCGAGGTCAACGATGGCGCTTGGCATCGTTGCGGAGAACAACAGTGTCTGTCGATGGCCAGAAAGCTTGGCGACGATCTTACGGATGTCATGGATGAAACCCATATCGAGCATCCGATCGGCCTCATCCAGAACCAAATGCTCAACATCGCATAGCCGGAGTGCGTTGCTCCTGATCAGATCAAGTAGACGCCCGGGTGTGGCGACCAGCACATCGACTCCGTTGAGCAAGGAACGCACCTGTGCGCCGATCGATACGCCGCCAATGGCAAGCGCTGCGCTGATACCCATGTGGCGGCCGTACGTCCTGAAGTTATCGAGGATTTGGGCGGATAACTCGCGCGTCGGGCTAAGTACCAGGACGCGGCAGGTCTTGCGTTCCGGGCGGCGCCTGTTGGCGAAGAGTTGATGCAGGATCGGGAGCGCGAAGGCCGCGGTCTTCCCGGTACCGGTCTGAGCAATACCGATCACGTCGCGGCCGGCCATAGCGATCGGAATCGTCTGTGTCTGGATGGGGGTGGGGGTGATGTATTTCTCTTCGGTGAGTGCTCGCGCAATGGGCTCAGCGAGACCGAAATCGTGAAAAGAGCTCAAGTGTAAACTTTCTATGTGCGAATCGTCCGCACCAAGGCCTGATGGCCTCGGCCGGCTGCCGCGGATGGCGTAGGACACCCCCGCGTGATCGGGCTGTCAGTGAAAAATGAACGGGCAAGCAAGAAACCGACTGACGGGAATCCGTACACGCGGCTCGCCACGACCTGTACGCGTCGCTACCCCTATATGGGGTATAGATGGGTTGATTTCAAGGCGGTTGTGGCCCGGGTAAGGGCCTCGAGTTCCTTCCGCGCGCGACCCGCCCCTACGCGCAGCCAGCGCGCTGCCCTCACTTACGTGCCGCCGCGTGCGTCGAAGACGCCTGACGGCGACGCCCCGCGCGTGGCAGCGTAGGTCATCAGTCGACTCCACGGCAAAGACGAACCGATGAGCGGGACGACGTCTGAGCGGCCGTTTGGAGCGGCGCCAAATGCCGTCGACGAGAAATGTCGACCGGGCATGATATCCGCTGGGCGGCACGATGGCACTTTACCCGGCAAGCTTCCGATTCCTGGGCGACGATCAGCCCCAACGGGAAAACTGGGCGGAATGAAAATCGGCCCCCCTTCGGCGTCGTGGCGGAGGCTGGCAAACGGGCGTGGGCGCACGATATTTTCGATTTCCATCCCGATCGCCTCGGGATTGCTGACGAAATCGATGGTCTCCAAACGCGCTGCGGCGTTTCGCGCCTGCCCCCCTCCCTCCGGCGTGTCTGGGGGTACAATCATCGCCAGCCCCGGAGGCCTTAAGAGCGCAGAGTCCGCTCGAGCCGTCGCCGAGGGGGTCGGATACAATGACACCGGTGGTGCGACCCGCGCCTCTTTCGGCCAGGGAATTGAAGAGGAGATCTATCGTCCGGTTCGAGTAGGCGCGATCCGGATCTTCGACCCGTTCGGCGCGTCCGCGCCAGCCGAGCCGGAGGTGACGCGACGAATCACCCAGATAGACGCGTCCCCACGGCCATGACGACGGCGTTCAAGTCGCCGGAAAGCAATCTCAGCAGCCGTCGCAGATCCACGATACCTCCGGCGCTCTAGTGGGAGATCGCCGCGCATGTCGTCACGACATCGCCCAGGACAAGATGTCGTGGCCGGGTCTGTAGTCGGCGGTGGTCGCCGCCGGATTGCGGTTGATCAAGGGGCGACCGTACATCGGATGAGTGTGGCTGCGAGTCTCGTGTTCGACCGTGAACAGGACTTCGCGGGTATCGAGGTCGATGACGTCCTTGAAGCGATATTCGTATTCGCTGGTTTCAGCCGTGATCAGGCCGAGCCTTTTGAGCCTTTGGTAGGGACCGGAGAAATCCGCCATATAGATCTGCGCGTGGTGCCCATCATAGGGCTTTTCCGGAGCGTCAGTCTCGCGAAAATAAAAATACTGCTTCTCGCCAACCGTCACCCGCGCTTCGGGGCTCGAGCCGTTCTTCGACACCTCGGCCGGCGCATGAATCACCTCGCGGTAGAAGCGGGCGATACGCTCAGCGGTGCCGAGGCGCACATCGAAACGGATATAGGGCATGCCAAGCACGATGCGGCCGAAGCGGGCTTCGTCTGGCGTATGCACGTGGATGCGATTGCCCCAAGGACAAACCGTCTCGACGCGATCGTTGCTCTCGCGAAATTCAAATTTTGTGCCGGCAAGGGCCTTGCGCGCTCGCGTCAGTCGGTCGAGCAGTTGGGCACGGTCTGGAACGACAACCCCAATCACGCCGCGCAGCAGGTCCGGTGTGCCCATCGGCAAATGAAATTGGCTCACGCCGACATTGACCCACATATTCTCCGCGCCGGTGACGAGAAACGGATCGCGCGTATAGCCAAGCCCGGTGATGTAGTAGTGCGTTGCCAAATGCTGATCGTCGATACGGACATTGACGTGGCCAAGATTGACGATGTTACCGAGGTCCTGCGCGGAGCGGTCGTAGTGTTTTTCCTGCATGGTGAGTTTCCTACCCTGATAGTCCGGTGAGGCTCGCGGCGAGTTCGTTCGCGGCGGTCAACAAACCGATGGACAACGACATGCCTGTGACACAGGCTGTTCCGATCGTACGCCATTGAACACGGGGATGGATTCTACAAAATATTGCTGATCGAGGAAATGGGCCGACGCGGCCTCAAGAAAGAAATTCGAGGCGCTCAATGCGGCAACCGGTGAAGTCGTCGCCAAAGGCGGCGCCAAGAGCACAATAATCCCTTGGCGAAGGCCGGGGTCCGACCAAAACTTGGAAGAATGGTTGATTTGGCAGTTCGCGCCCGGGCGCAGGCGATGTTTGATCAAATTGGAATCCAAGCGTAGGTGTAACGGCCTCCTCCGTGTGACGCTTAGCTCCGTCACTACGGTGGAAATGCGCCCCCCTCTCGCACCCCGCGCCCACGAAGGATGAGGTCGTTCAGCGCAATCGGCCTTCGGATCCGAGGATCATTAAGCGTCAGAGCAAGAGTCTGAGTCCGGGTCAGTTGATTCAACACAGCAGCATCGAAGAAGAGCAATGGCTTCAGCGATGGTTCCGCTGAGGATCTGGGCTTGGGCGATATCCACGATCACGTGGATTGCGAGAACAAAATGAGGCCAAATGTGTCAACCGGCCGGAGGCAAAAGTGGCAACTTCAAAGCAGCAGTCCGGCTAAGTCCCTGAACCCGCGACCTCCGGCGTGACAGGCCAGCAATTTCTCAACTATTTCAATGCTGTCTTTGAGAAATCGGGGTGAATAACATCCGCCAACAGAGGACAAAGTCTAAGGTCCGAGCCTGTCTTCCCACACCGGTAGGCTACCAGATCAAACTAGACTCGCTACGCGGCGCCCTATCTCCGGGCACCCCACCACAAACGATCGACGCTCATCCGCATCTGACTGTTAGCATGGCTGCCACCTTGAACACTCCATCGGTCGATCATCAAAACCGGGTACACGTCGCCGTGGTGCGCCAAGTCGACGTGCCCTGTCGCCGAGGCCCAAACCTCTTGCAAGAACAAAGCGAGGGGAAAAATGTCAGCTCGGACCATTGGGAACAAGACCGTGAGCTCGCTGGTTGTGAATGAGAGTTCCATCTCGAACATGGTCTGCGTGTTTAACATTGGGGGCCCAACGGCGCTGCCGGAAAAGCAGAGGGCAATGAAAGCGGCACATGAATTCTGTAAATGCGCAAGAGCCTGCAGGGTTCTCTGCAATGACAGGAGCAGCGCCTTCAAAGCGGCGTACTGAGATCAACGGCCCGTCCAGCCCCACGCGGCACCTCGGGGGGCTGCGTGGTCGGATCTCTACGCGGTCAAAACAGTGAACTGTTGCGACGCACCACGCGGCGCCCTCTATCGCTCTGGTACGAAGTCGATGCTTATCGCAGCGCTCTTTTACGTGATGAACCTTCTGTTTAGCATCGGCCAGACAGCAAGAGCGCAGCCTGTGCCGCTACCACACGAACGGCCGCCCATTGCAAACGATCGATCCTCCGCGTCGGCTTCGCGGTGGTCCTCTTGCGATCTGCGGTTGACCGAGATTGCGCAATTTCAGCCGGGACTGCCGATTACGGGTCCTGGGGAATGTATCGCGGGCGACGTCGTGCTGCTCGATGCAGTGCTGCTCCCAAACGGGGCACACGTGACTATTACGCCGCCAGCGACACTAATCTGCTCCATGGCGGAAGCAGTGGCTCATTGGGTGCGCGACGACATCGCCCCGGCTGTTGCTATGCTCGGGACCACCGTGAGAAGCATCAAGACCGCCGGTTCCTTTAGTTGCCGCGGACGCAACGGCATCATTGGCGCGACAATCAGCGAGCACGGGCACGCCAATGCCCTGGACGTGAACTCGTTTAAACTTGCTAATGGCACGACCATTGAGCTGACCGATTCGCACGCGTCGAAATCGTTGCGCGAGCGTTTTCGCCAAAGTGCATGCGCGCGCTTTTCGACCGTCCTGGGTAACGGTGCCGATGCTTATCACGAGGGCCACGTGCATCTCGACCTCATCGAGCGAAGCAACGACTATCGCATATGCGAATGGGATGTGCTCGATCAGGTCGAGGCCGCGGAGCGGGCTGCTGGGAAAACGGCACTCACGCCCCCGATGTCCAATTCAGGTATTCAGGCAGGACACGTCCCCTTGCCGCGCCCTCGCCCGACGGTCAACGCCTTGGCGCAGCCCTCAGCGCGACACGCGAGCGCTTCGCCCCGACGCCAAGCTCAACGACGATGACGCGGTTGACTGGACCTAATAGATAAATTGGACAGGAGTAACTTTTTAACGAGTTTTGCCAGCACGAGAGCGTCCCAGTTAGTCGACGGGACGATCGGGCATGCAGGATCCTCCTCCGCGCGCCGACGGCACATATCCGCCGCAGCTCGATGCGGGTGTGGCGGGCCGCGTGTTATCTCCGTGTGAGGGTTTCCAGTTGACTGAGCGCCAAGGTCTTGTATGGGCTCACTGAGTAGGCGGCACGAATTCGATCTCCCAACCGATATCCGCGGCGCCCTAATCGCGCGCATGCGCTAGTCGCAGCGCCGGACGTCGGTACCCACGATCGAGCAGTACAATCGCGGGCCTGAGGGAACCGGGCATTACCGCCGAGCATCGCCGTCGGCGGGGCTTATCTTCGGTCCTTTTTGAAGGTTATGAGCCTGACGCTCCCTCGATCGTGAGGCGATCGATGAGACGCTGCATAAACTTCTCACGCACCTCGTCAATTGTCTCGGACAGCGTTTCAATCATTAGCTGCTCCTGAGATCTCGAAAGCATTAACAGCATATCGGTAGCTCGTTCACTTGCGTATTTCAGCAACGCCCGTCCGTCATTGCTTTCGGCCAATTTGGCGAGCGCTGAATTTGTCTCTCCGCTTAACCCATCGAGAAGATAGCGCTCGGCTATTTCGACGAGCGTTTTTCGTCCATCAGCGATAACGTAACCATCACCGCCTATACCGTTAGTATCTTTGCTCAGATCCATTCGCTTTTTCCCCCAAATATCTGTTGAGTTAGCCCGCAACATTTGGGGTTGACCTCGCTTTTTGGCCGAACGATGACGGACGTCGAACTTATCCATTGCTTTTCGCCATCGCTTACGGACTTTTACGGAAAATTACCCTCGTCTCGGAGAAGCCCCTATTCCTCAAGCTGGGGCAACGCTGACTCGAGACCGTGTGCGGTTGCGACCGTAGCTCCGGCGGGCGCGCATCTCGTCACGCACCGTTTGCTGCATCGCCGATTAATCACCCCGCGTCAGTCTTGAGTTCCAGCCCGAAAAACGGCGCCACCGTGAAAGGCAATGAGGCCGGGCAACAACCATGCGCTTGAGGATTGCCGCCATTACGCGGTCGCGCTTCCCGGCGTTCGGCAACTGGAAGGCAAACATGCTGGGAACTGCACCGCAAGAAGGAGGTCGTCAAAGCTTCGCTTCATCGCGGCGGGAGCGGCGCAGCGTGAAGGTTTCGAAAGGGACCAACTGACCGTCCGGCCCCACCACATCGTAGTAGACGACCTTAATCGAGGTGGTGCCGCCGGGATCTGAGCCTGGATCGAGCGTGAATGCCGCAAAGCCATAGGCATGCGCGGCGTTTCGCACCGCCGACCATGGCGCTTGCTCCTTTACATAGATTGGCGGACGCTTGCCCGTTTTCGGATGGGGTTCACCGACGGCAGTGATCACCCGACACGCCGGCGGGTTGAAGAACAGCTGGTTCGACGGGACAGAAGTTCCGCCGCCCGCGATGACCATGTGTACCGTTCCCTTGGTGGTGTCGATGACGTCGATTGTGGTCGCGGCAGGCACAGGCGTTAGGGTGGCGTTGGATTCCCAGCCGCGGATCGGGTGCGACCGCTCGTAGTGATGCTCATGCCCACACACCACGAGGTCGACACCATACTTGTCGAACAGTGGTACCCATTCCTCGCGGATTCCGAGGTCCGCACCGTTGAACATATCGGCTGTTGAGTTCGCGACTTGGTGCATGCAGACGACGACCCAGTCGACATTATGATCGCTGCGGGCAGCGGCCAATTCCTTTTCCAGCCAGGCCTTTTGAGCCCCTTGCGAATAGCCCCGAACGTAGGAATTGCCACCATCCTGGTAGCAAATGTCGTCGTTCGCGATACTGACCAGGCGCATGGAGCCGGCGGTGAAGGCGTACCAAAGCCCACGCGTGACCTCCGTCTGGCCGGTCACCTCCGGCACAGAGAAATAGGTCTGATAGGCCTGATACTCGATCGGTCCGTTGCCGAGTTCGTTTTCGTGGTTGCCGGCCGAGGGCATCCAGGGACGCTTACGGGCGCTTCGGCTGTTGTTGTCCCAGAAATCCCACCACGTCCGCACCCGGTCCTCAGCCAGATTGGCGTAACAGAGATCGCCGCTGAACAGGTGAAACAGGGGTTTCAGCCGCTCCACGCCGAGCGTGGTATCGCCCGCCGCCGGCGAACCGAGATTGTCGTTCACGTAGGGAGGCTCGGATATCGTCACGCCCGCGGGCGGCACGTAGCGCCTGCCCACGGTCGGCGTGGCCTGATCGCCGAAGCTGGT